>Ga0224506_10001090_pt1 | contig 19942 bp, 18 predicted proteins | sample SF_Jan12_sed_USG_2_FD_169108 | JGI IMG/M metagenome (GOLD analysis project Ga0224506, IMG submission 169108) | Sediment microbial communities from San Francisco Bay, California, United States - SF_Jan12_sed_USGS_8_1 | ecosystem: Environmental > Aquatic > Marine > Sediment | place: USA... | reverse complement strand
AACGGCTTGCTTGGCCGTAATATTGGGCAATTCAGTGTTCTGTTTAAAGCGGACACTTGAGTTGACGAACTGTTGTTTGCTTTTCTTTGCAGCAGAGCCGGTGTCGCTGCTTATTTTCAAATAAAGAGCCGCCGGGTTTCAAGTCTGTTTTAAATTATACATTGCCTTTTTGTTTCTGGTTGCTGCTGCATTCAGAATACATCTCGGTACTGAGTATTTTTAAGGCCTGCTGTCGCTTTCTGCAATAAAGTCACATAACGACAGGTAACATACCTGTGAGTGACTATTAAACATCGGTGATAAAATCATTGGTTTTTTCTGAGCTAATTGGTGTCTAGCAATCATAAATGCACTAAAAGCATAATGTCATGTGCTTTTTCATGTGATCAAATTAACAAGACATTAAATGCTAAAACAAGTACGTGAAAAAATTGCATACTTAGCCGTATCGGATTTAATAATGACTATTGAGATTAATCGGTTGAGCAGGCATATTAGATGCCTGTTTTCATAGAATAAATAATGCTGAATATGGCAGAACTCGAAAAACTTAGAATCGATAAGTGGTTATGGGCGGCAAGGTTTTTTAAAACCCGGTCTTTAGCATCTGATGCCGTGAATGGCGGCAAGGTGCACCTCAATGGCGAGCGGGTCAAGGCGGCTAAGAATATAAAAGCAGGCGATGTATTGCGCCTACGCCGGGGTGATGAAGTCTGGCTGGTTAAGGTACTGTCGCTGTTTGAAAAAAGGCGCCAGGCCTCGCTGGCTCAAACCATGTATGAAGAACTTGAAGAAAGTCTAAAGCAGCGTCAGGAGCTTGCGTCAGATAGAAAAGCATTGTCAGTAAGTCGTGTCATCAGTCACCGGCCTTCAAAGAAAGAGCGCCGGCATATAATTAAATTTAAAAATATTAATCGAGACAGTTGATATGCCCGTGCCAGTCACCCCCTTGCTGACAGCCGATATTATTATTGAGCTTAAAAATAACCATAAGATTCAAATTGTACTTATTGAAAGGCTTAACCCGCCTTTTGGCTGGGCGATACCCGGCGGTTTTGTCGATGAAGGTGAGTCTGTTGAGTCGGCAGCGATAAGAGAGGCGAAAGAAGAGACAGGTCTGGATGTCACACTGGAATGTTTATTGGGCTGTTATTCCGAGCCTGGCCGTGACCCGCGCCTGCATACTGCCAGCATTGTCTATATTGCGAGTGCCAGCGGCATACCCATCGCAGGTGATGATGCGAAAACGGTGAGACTGTTTGATATTGATGAACTCGATATGCCACTGGCATTCGATCACCAGCAGATTCTTGAGGATTATTTACGCTATAAACAATCGGGAAAACTCAAGAAGTTGCACCAATAAAGTGCAGTCTCGGTGGGATTGACGGTCTTTCTGATTCTGATGCCACTCAGCTAATGCGACAGCGAACGTCAGGTGATAAGATACGGCCACTTAAAATTTTTTAATCTTCAAAATAAAATGATCAGGAAAATCTCGCGTATTTTCTTCGATTATTGAATTGAAGTTTTAATAACCTTAAATTGTGGGGGAGGTTATGGGAACATTTCAGGCGGGGTCGGACGTACTTTTTATTTTGCTGGGTGCCATCATGGTACTGGCTATGCACTCGGGATTTGCTTTTCTTGAGGTAGGTACGGTCAGAGAAAAAAATCAGGTCAATGCGCTGGTCAAAATCATCGTTGACTTTGCGGTCTCAACGATTGCGTATTTCTTTATCGGTTATGCCATTGCCTATGGCGTCGACTTTTATGGTTCAGCCAGCAGCTTAACTGAAAAGAATGGTTATGAGCTGGTTAAATTTTTCTTCTTGCTGACATTTGCTGCGGCCATTCCCGCGATTATTTCCGGTGGTATTGCAGAGCGTTCCAAATTTAACCCGCAGCTGGCAGCCAGTTTTATCATCGTCGGTTTTATTTATCCTTTTTTTGAAGGCATTGTCTGGAATGGTAATTTCGGCTTTCAGGACTGGCTGAACACAACTTTTGGCGCCGAATTCCATGACTTTGCAGGTTCGGTAGTCGTGCATGCCATGGGCGGCTGGCTGGCGCTGGGAGCGGTGATTATGCTGGGCCACCGTAAAGGGCGTTACGGAAAGAATGGTGAAATGTTTGCTCACCCGCCTTCTAATATCCCGTTTTTGGCACTGGGTGCATGGATATTAACGGTTGGCTGGTTTGGCTTTAATGTGATGTCAGCACAGACGGTAGAAAGTATCAGTGGTCTTGTCGCCGTCAATTCATTAATGGCGATGGTGGGCGGCATTCTGGCCTCTTTGTTCTTTGGTAAGTATGACCCGGGCTTTGTTCATAACGGGCCTCTGGCTGGTTTGGTGGCTGTTTGTGCCGGCTCTGATGTTATGCATCCGCTCGGCGCACTGGTCACAGGTCTGATAGCCGGTGGTTTGTTTGTCTATACTTTTACAATGGCGCAAAACAAATGGAAGATTGATGATGTGCTCGGTGTCTGGCCGCTGCATGGATTGTGTGGCGCATGGGGCGGCATAGCCGCGGGCATATTTGGTCTGCAAGCTTTGGGCGGTATGGGCGGCGTGAGTTTCGTCTCTCAGCTGGTCGGCACGCTGGCAGGGGTATCGATCGCCACTGTTGCCGGCTTTGCCGTTTACGGCACACTGAAGAAACTGGTCGGTATCCGTCTGGATGAAGAAGAGGAATACCAGGGAGCTGATTTAAGCATCCATAAGATAAGCGCGACTCCCGACTAATCAGCGAATAATTTACGGTGCAGTGAACGGCCTGCACCGCTATCAGTTGTGTAATAATGCGATGTCGCCGTTAGATATAACATTCTGTTTTATCTCATAATTTCCGCTCTGTTAAAGCGCTAATCGACTAATATGTACGCTATTCGTGTTAGAATAGCGCTGATTTTAATCATCAGGCCTGATTGATAGTAGAAAATGACTGAAGCAAACATTATATCCCGTGGTGAACATGGGATTTCCCGAGAACAAATCGATGACAATGCGTTAAAGGTTCTTTACCGGCTGCATAATGCTGGCTTTCAGGCTTACCTGGTCGGTGGTGGGGTGCGTGATTTATTACTGGGCTTAGAACCAAAAGATTTTGATATTGCCACTGATGCCACGCCTGATGAAGTCCGAGGCTTATTCAGAAATTGCCGTTTAATTGGACGCCGTTTCAGGCTGGCCCACATTCATTTTGGCCGCGAGATTATAGAAGTCGCTACCTTTCGTGGCGCGCATTCAACCGACAAAAACGGTGTGCTGGATGACTCCTCCGGCCGCATCCTGCGTGACAACGTCTATGGCACGCTTGAAGAAGATGTCTGGCGACGCGATTTTAAAGTCAATGCGTTGTATTACAATATTGCTGACTTTTCTGTTATTGATTATACCCGTGCGATGTCCGACATTAATGACCGCACAATACGGATGATCGGGGATGCCGAAACACGTTACCGAGAAGACCCGGTGCGAATGCTAAGAGCTGTCAGGTTTGCGGCAAAACTGGATTTTAAAATCCACAAAGATTCCGAACAGCCGATTTATCAGCTGGCGTCAATCCTCGCTGAAATTCCTGCCGCGCGTTTGTTCGATGAAGCCATAAAACTGTTTCATTCCGGTTATGCGGTAAAAAGTTTTGAACTGTTGCGTCACTATGGTTTGTTGCCGGTTTTGTTTCCTCAAACGGCAGCTGCTATTAATCAGGATGCAGAGTACGAGGTTTTTCTGATCAAGGTTCTGCAAAACACAGACCGGCGCATTATCGATGGCATGACCGTTAACCCGGCTTTTGTTCTGGCCGCTTTGCTCTGGCATCCGGTTATTACTCAGTCGAAATTGCTTTTAGCGGATGGCATGCCGGTTAATCTTGCAATGCAAAAAGCCATTGATAAAGTGCTGCCAGTACAGTTACGCATCACATCAATGCCGAAACGCTTGTCGATGATCATGAAAGATATCTGGTTTTTACAGGAGCGCTTAAAAAACCATAGCGGTAAGCGCGCGGTTTCAGTTTTTACACACCAGCGTTTTCGTGCAGCCTATGATTTTTTATGCCTGCGTTCGGCGGCCGGTGAAAACGTGGAAAAAGACTGCCAGTTCTGGACACGTTTTCAGGAGCTGGAAGAAAAAGAGCAAGAGAAAGTTTTAAGGCCTAAAAGACGGCCCCCGGCTCGCGCTAAAAAATCAAGCAAATGAGCGTTCGGGCTTTTATAGGTCTGGGCAGTAACCTGGAAAATCCCAGGCTGCAAATCGAAAATGCGCTGTCTGATTTGAACAAGATTGAAGGCACGCGGGTAATAAAAAATTCCGGCTTGTTTCAGAGCCCGCCGATGGGGCCGCAAGACCAGCCGGATTATATCAATGCTGTGGCCTTGCTGGAAACGGATTTAGAGGCTGAAAGTCTGCTTGATCAGCTGCAATCGATTGAAAACCGTCATGGCCGGGTAAGAAGCCGGCACTGGGGTGAAAGAACGCTGGACCTGGATATTCTGCTGTACGGGCATGAACAAATCTGTACAGCAAGATTAACCGTGCCGCATCAAGGTCTGGCTGAACGAGAATTTGTATTGTATCCTCTGCAAAAGATACAGCCTGACTTAATAGTACCCGGTAAAGGTGCATTAGCGGATCTGGTGAAAGCTTGTCCGGCTTCTGGAATAGCATTTTTAGGAACGATAAATGACTCAACGCCCTGACTTTATTGTTATCGAAGGCCCGATAGGGGTCGGCAAAACCACGCTGGCAACGCGTCTGGCTGAAACCTATGGCTGTGATCTGTTATTAGAAGGGGCTGAAGAAAACCCGTTTTTAAGTCAGTTTTACGATAACCCCAAAAGCGCGGCTTTTCCGACCCAGCTTTTTTTCTTATTGCAACGCGCTAAACAGTTGCAGGCATTACGTCAGTCGGACATGTTTAATCCGGTACGGATTTCTGATTTTCTGATTGAAAAAGACCGCCTGTTTGCCGAGTTAACATTAACTGATGATGAGCTGGGCTTATATGAACAAGTGTTTCAGCAGCTAACCTTTGATGTGCCCGAGCCTGATCTGGTTATTTATTTGCAGGCACCGGTACACGTTTTGCGCGACAGAATTAGTCAGCGTGGCATCGATTACGAACAACAAATCGAATCGACGTATCTGGAAAGGCTCAGCGAGACCTATGTTAATTTCTTTCATCACTATACCAGTGCGCCATTGCTCATTGTAAACAGTGTCGACTGTGACTTTGTTAACAAGCACAATGATTATGAAATGTTATTAGAACAAATAAATTCAAGTCCAAAAGGCCGGAGTTATTTTAATCCGACGCCGCTGGATTTGACATAACCTGCGTGACGGAAAAATAATATTATGAGCAGTCATCAACAGTCAGCCAACAAAATAACGGTAAGAAAACTTCTGCAGATGAAAACAGCCGAAGAAAAAATTGTCTGCCTGACCGCTTACGATGTGAGTTTTGCCACACTGCTCGATGATGCCGGTGTTGACGTCGTGCTGGTCGGTGATTCGCTGGGCATGGTCATCCAGGGCCTGGAGAATACCTTGCCGGTAACGATGGATGACATGGTCTATCACAGTCGCTGCGTTGCCAGGGGATTGAAGCGCTCTTTGTTAATGGTAGATATGCCTTTTATGAGTCATATTACGCCACAGGTTGCGCTGCAAAACGCCGGCCGGCTGATGAAAGAGTCGGGTGCTCAAATTGTAAAACTAGAAGGCGGCTCTGAACAACGTGAAGTGGTGATGGCGCTGACCTCCAATGGCATACCGGTTTGCGCGCATTTAGGTTTGCAGCCACAGCGTGTGCATAAATTAGGCGGCTACAGGGTGCAGGGGCGTGAAGCCGATGTCGCCGAACGCATGCTAACAGAAGCCGGTATTTTAGAGCAGGCAGGGGCTGATGTGTTGCTGCTGGAATGTGTGCCAGCAGAGCTGGCAACAAAAATTACTAAAGCGGTTTCAATTCCTGTCATTGGTATCGGTGCCGGAGCCGGTGTCGACGGGCAGATCCTGGTCTTACAGGATATTTTAGGCATAACACCGGGCAGAGCGCCGAAGTTCAGCAAAGACTTTATGGCAGGAGCTGACAGTATTCAGGCGGCTATTCAACATTATATTGCGGCGGTTAAGGCGAAAAGCTTTCCGCAACAAGAACATATCTTTTAAACAATCAATTCGGATTATTTTTTGAAAGTAACAGAGTCAGTTCAGAGCTTGAATGAATATGTTCGAGAGCAGCGTGATGCAGGTAAAAAAATTGCCCTGGTACCGACAATGGGTAACTTGCATCAGGGGCATCTTGATCTGGTTGCTCGCGCCCGTGAATTAGCCGATCGCGTGATTGTGAGCATCTTTGTTAACCCGCTGCAGTTTGAGCCCGGTGGTGATCTGGATAATTACCCCAGAACACTGGCTGCCGATACCGATAAGCTGCTACAAGCGGGTGCTGACCTGCTGTTTGCGCCTGATGTGAATGAAATCTATGCAAAAGATCTGAGCAAAACCACACAGGTTGTGGTGCCGGGTTTGTCTTCTTTGTGGTGTGGCGCGTCGCGCGCCGGTCATTTTCAGGGTGTGAGCACGATTGTTAATAAATTGCTGAATATGGCGCAGGCGGATTTTGCGGTCTTCGGGGAAAAAGATTTTCAGCAACTGTGCATCATCCGTAAAATGGTGGCCGACCTGAATATGCCAGTGAGCATCATTGCGGTACCGACCCGTCGTGAAGCCGATGGCCTGGCCATGAGTTCAAGAAATGCCTATCTGAGCAGTAATGAGCGAAAGATAGCCGCTAAATTACGCGAAGTGATGGTAAATTTACAGGAAAAGATCAGTTCAGGGCAGTATCTGGATTATCAAAAAGCAGCCCGCCAGGCGCTTGAGACGCTTCATCAGGCGGGCTTTAAAACCGATTATCTGGCGATTTGTCGACAGTCCGATCTGCAATTAGCCGAGCCTGATGATAAAGACCTTGTGATCCTTGCTGCGGCCTATTTAGGCAAAGCGCGCCTGATCGATAACTGCATTTTTAGCATAGCCGGGCATTGAATCGGCTTGAATAGCACTCTTTAATGCACGATAATTACCCATTACATTGAATATTCCCTGAAATGGGCAAGAGGTTATTAATGCAGCTGACTTTATTAAAAGCCAAGCTACACCATGCTCGGGTAACACATTCCGAGCTGGAATATGAAGGCTCCTGTGCGATAGACAGCCAGTTACTGGATGCCGCGGGTATTCGTGAATATGAGCAGATCCATATCTATAACCTGGCCAATGGTGCGCGTTTTGTGACTTACGCGATTCGTGCAGAAGCAGGGAGTGGTGTGATTTCTGTTAATGGTGCCGCCGCGCATAAAGCCTCACCAACGGACCGCATCATTATTGCCAGCTATGGCCAGTTATCTGAACAGGAAGCTTCAAGTTTTGAACCGACGCTGGTTTATCTGGATGAGAAAAATCATATCAAACGCACGGGTAACGCTATTCCTATTCAGGCGGCGTGATCTGATCGATTAAAAATTCGTAAGCGCTAACAAAAAAGCCCCGGCATGTTAAATGCCGGGGCTTTTTTGGTTTTAGCCAGGTTTAAAATCAGCTGACGATATTTTTAACCGGCAGGCGGATATCAACATGTACGCTGGGCAGGCTTTCATCAATTGCCGGTTCACCGGCTGCGGTTGATATTGAGCTTTCCGTTGCATTCAGTGTGCCGTTGCCATCGCTAGCAAAGCGCTCAATGGTGCCGCTGGCAAAATCATCGTCGTGATTCTGAGTCAGTACTTCGGGGTTGGTCACACCAAACCAGCTGTAGATAGTTGAAGCCACGGCTTGTGGTTCGAATTCATAACTGGGTATTTGCGGCGCATCCTGATTATAAATAACATTGTCATTGGGGTGCGAGGGTTTGGTAAACCAGCGGTTCTGCCCCGGGGTTCCAAAAATATTGGTGGTGCCAACAATTTTACCCAGTGCGCCGGGTACCCTTACAGCAGGTACCAGTGTCGCGGCATTACCCGGCAGGTAGAATTTATCAACCGTGGTGACGGGGGTTTCCTGCAGCGGAGGAAAGCTGCCGTCTTCTAGGGTGTAGTCAGTGTCGCGAACGTAAGGCCTGCCACCAAAGGTATAAAAGTTCTGATTATTGCCATGATCCCAGCCCTTTGAGTTATTGAGATTGGCGTTGCGCCCAAAATCGGTGGTGATATTAAAAACGATATTGTCGGTGCTTACTCCGCCACGGCCACCATCGAGAGGCGCCTGAGCAACAAATGGCGCATCGAAGGAGTATTTAACGTGTTTGATCGCAGCACGTACCGCGCTCATTAAGGTTTGCATGCGCGCTTCATAGGACATCATCGCAGAGTTATGGTCATCCCAGCCGCCGAGGCCGGGGCTGCCGACCATAATAAATTTCGTATCGACATTATGCAGTGCCAGTGTCACAGCGGCTTTTAGTAAATTGCCGAAATTATTATTGGCCGGGTAAACCAGACGGTTTGCTTCACCGGGCGTGCCATTGATTCTTGGATCGGTATCCGGATTTAAAATGGTTGTGCCATCAAAGGCAAGAAAGCGGGATTCTTTAACCGTTGTTGTCACATTATCGACAGTCGTGGTGATATCCACCCAGATATTATCGAGCCCGGCACCTTGTGGTGATAAGGCCGCCGGCGCCACATAGAGAGGGTCTTCCGGGAACGTCGTCGAATGTTCAAAGAGTCTGCCAAAGCCGAGTAAAGCCTGTTGATAGGCATTAAAGAGAACCGTGCTAAAGTCCGGGTTTGAGCCATCCGGATCACCTTCGGGCAACAGCGGTAATGAAGCGGGGTCGTTGAGAATGGTTCTGAAGCTGCCAACCAGTGTCGCCAGTTTGCGGTGGTTAAGAAAACTTTCAGAGACTTTTTTATAACGCTGGCCGTAAGCGGGGGTGAGCAAATCACTATCGGCAATATCTGGCTCGGCTTTCATGCGCGAATCGACCAAAGCATTTAAGGTTTCTTTGGTAGGGCTGGGGTCAGTCGATGCGGTGCGTTGATAAGGGTTATCAAAATTAGCCGATAAACCCACCGATTTTAAGGAAAGTGGAATCGGTGATGAGGCATTCGGGTCAGGTGCAAAAATAGTCGATTCACCTTCGAAAGAGACCATCGGCATCACCAGATCCTCCAGGCTTTTGCCGAATGCCGTTTCATAGGCGCTTCTGTTTTCGCTCATCACAGCGGCTAAGGTGGAGCCGATGCCGGGTGCTGAATCAATATCCAGGGTGCCTTTCTGGGTTGAGAAAATACTGGGCCGGTGCGCGCGCGTGTTATTTTTTTTACGGTAACAGGTGCGATACACCGACATATCACCATCGAGTAACATATCTTCCATAATAATACCGCCGGCATGTGCCCAGAATGCATTGGGTGTTAGTTGCCCGACGCGTCCCTGAGCCAGTTCATTGGCTGTGGCATTGACCGGATCGTAAGCATTGAGGAAATTGGGATTTAATTCGGTGTATTTAGACTGCGACTGAAGGTTGAGGTCAGAGATATTGGTCAGGTTGCCGGCCAGCTCTGAGGCGCCTCCATAAAGAAAAATATTAATGACCTGTGGTGTCACCGCAGGAACAGTTACGCTGGCATCGGCAATGACAGGGGAGGCCTGCGCGCTGGCAATGAAACTTCTGCCAGTGAACAGATCGGCTGCAAGGGTGGTGACACCCAGCGCTCCCAGCGCTTTTAAAAATTCGCGTCTTTTCATCGTACGCACTCCCCTAAAATAAGATCGCCATTGGCATCAGTGGACATTCCTTTGGTGCAGTTAAAATAATATTGCTCAGGTAAGCGGCTGATGTAATCGATTACGATTCGGGCTGCCTGAGACTGGCTACTCATGAGCGGGGTAAGCTGAGCGACTTCATCGTTTTCAGGCAGGCGTTCGAGCATGCTTAAAAACAGGTATTTAAGGTAGTCGGCATTATCCATCGAGGTCACAACGCCGCTATCGATAATCGTATCATTAAGCGCTTCAAGGTCGGGCTGTACCGTATCCGGGTTGCTGATCAGGCCGCTGTTGTAATTGTTGATGATCATGCTTTCTCTGAAGCCGCGGTGATAATACGCAAAACTGAGTGTATCCAGTGGCACGCCGGCTAAACGCCCGAGTTTATTGGTCATCGAAGGCCAGTTCATATTGCCTATAAATGTCCTGTTATTATTACCTGTGCAGCCATTGTTGTTACTACAATAGGCTGTTCTAACGAAATGGTCAGCCGGCAGCTTGTATTTTAAGCGCGCGGCCATGTTGTAAAAGTTTTCTTCAAATGATTTGGCGCGTTCGGTGTAGAGCAAATACTCTTTGGAGAAAATAACAGCGGCAAAGATTTCCTGAAAAGTTTGCGGGTTGGCGTTACTGATGGACTCTATCATTTGCGCACGGTCAGCGCCTGAACGGTCTAACATCAGTGTTTCAACAATTGTCGAAACCATGCGTGGCATGGCGCTGGGGTGTTGCGCGACGAGGCTGTAAAAATCATCGCAGGTAGTGATGTAGGTTTGCAGCACCAGCACATCATCCGTGTTGTAGTTTCCGTTGGAAACTAACTGATAGATCGGCAGGTTGTCTTCGCCATCCGTGAGATAGAGATGCTGACAGGCGATAGAGGCATTGACCACATCATTTTCGGCACTGCCATCCGGTTCAGGTACAAAAATACCGAGATAGATTTCAATCATTTCTCGTGTATTGTCTTCCGGTGAGCGGAAACGTCGCCAGTTTTGTGGTGACTGTTCGTGCGACAGAATCATGGAGGCGATGCTGCTGCCATTGGTGAGCTGATCAACCAGTCGGTTATAAACTGCCTGGGTATCCAGAGCGCTGGTGCTGTCGATTTCTTCGGCAGGTGAAAACAAAATCGAATTGGCCAGGATATAAGCAATCCAGTTGTTAAAAGAGTCTGAGCTCAGAGGTAACTGTGTGGTGTGAGCCAGTGCCACTTCCTGAGGTGCGCCGCGGGCTAATTCACTGATCGTAAACAGGGCGTTAGTAGAACCGAGTCGGCCGATTGTATTTTTATAGTCATCAATAGAAAGCTGACCCGGGGAAAGATTATCATCGACGGTCGGCAGCGGGGTGATCAGTTTAACGGCGATGGTGTTGATAAAATCGGTATCCGTTAATGTCAAATTATTGATGCCCTGTGAGAGGTCAAAAAAATCATTAACCGAGACGCCTCGAAACAGAGTACCTAAGAGCTTATTGGCGACGCGGTATTGTTGTTCAGGGCTCAGGGCATTGAACTCAGCTGTTGATAAGGGCGCGGCTTTGCCGCTAACTGAATGCTGAAACAGGTCATTGACTGGCAAGCTGTCAGCAGGGTTGTTGGGCTCACAGCCTAAGGTGAAGGCTAACAATGCCAGAGGTATCAGTCTTATTGTTTTCATCGTTTATTCCTGTGCCATCCAATGAAGAAATAGTGCCTAATTCAACTGAATTAAGTTCCGTGGGCTCAGCTGATCATGGGTATGCAGGAGAGAGTTGCAATGGCCGCCAGTGTCCGTGGCTTAATCAGTGTGCAGGGTTATATAAAACAGACATGAACCCAGGCTGCCTGAAGCATATAAGATTTGTAGTTAATTGGGAATGCTTTGTCTTTGTGACTATGATTAATGGCGGTCTGACACAGACAAGTGGCCCCGGTTTAAAAAAAGAGCAGACGCTATATTTTATCTTGCGGCTAAAGTTTTAATAATAACAGCTATTTATAGTGAATTATCGACAAGTCGCAAAGGGCTTATATTGCTGATGTCAATCGGCCAACGACTATATTTTGTAAAATAAACTGACGTAAAAAGCGCGTTTGATCCGCAGTTAACTATGAAAAAGCAGCGCTTAATTCAAAAATAACGGTTTGCCACTAAAAAACAGATGTTAATAACAGTTTATGCCGGCCTGCTGGCTCATGCTTTCTCATCAAAATCTATTATTGCTGTCGCAGCTGGTACTCTAGTAGCTGACTCAGGCCCTGCTTTAACGTGACATCGGCCGATAGTTGCAGTTCTTTGTTCATCAGCGCAGGAGAGGCTAAAGAATGCACGATGTCACCTTCACGAGCTGGCTGAAAATTGATCTCGGGTTTAAAATCGGCCAGCTCAGACAATGCCTGAATTAAGTCCAGTAAGGATGTTTTTTTACCGGTGGCGATATTGCAGGCACCCTGGTAATCGGCTTTTAATGCTGCCACGTTAGCCTCTGCGACATCACTAATATAAATAAAGTCGCGGGTATTTTCACCATCTCCAAAGACCGTAACGGCTTGTTTAGCCATTATTTTATCGGCAAATAATGCGATCACACCGGCATAAGGCGATTTGGGGTCCTGCCTGGGGCCAAAGACATTAAAGAAACGCTGGCCTTGTGACGATAAACCGTAGAGATGATTAAAAAGTTCGGCATATTGTTCGTTTACCGCTTTCTCAAGTCCATAAGGAGAGAGCTGTTTCATTGCGGCGTTTTCAGTTAATGGTAATGCTGACGGTTCACCGTAAATAGCCGCTGACGAAGCATAAACCAGACGCTGAATATTGTGTGTATGAGCGCTGTGAATAATGTTGACGAAACCGAGGATGTTTTGCTGAGCCGAAAATGCCGGGTCTTCAAGTGAATTAACGACCGAGACCTGGGCGGCCAGGTTGAGGCAATGACTGACGCCTTGCATGCACTGGTCAACTAGCGCCGCATCGCAGATATCACCTTCAATAAATTCCAGCAAATCATGTTCAGCCGGCAGGTTGTGGCGAAAGCCTGAAGACAGGTTGTCTAAAACGCGAACGGGAATGTTTTGTTGAAGCAGCAAATCAATCGTGTGTGAGCCAATGAAGCCTGCGCCCCCGGCAACTAATACCTTTTTCATTTATGTATGACGTCCATTGTTAAGCATGTGACCATAGTCTAATAATATTTAATTCTATAGGCTATAAGAAAATGAGCTATTATGTAGGATATATCCTACAAAAAGATAAATAAATGTTTTGGTTGTCATAAGTTTGATTGATGTTGAATTCATAAAATAATGTTTCATTTAAATACTAAACAAGTATTAGTGACCGGCTTTGGTTCTATTTTTGTGTTGATGCTGATGATAGTCGGTATTGCCACCGATCAAATGAGCCTGACGTTTAAAAGTGTCGATCACATTGTAAGAAATGATAACGCGAAGATGAGTTTGATCAGCGAAATGCTGGTTTCAGCCCGTGAAAGAACCATCAGCTTGCAAAAAATGGTGCGCATGGAAGACGCGTTTGAACGCGACGATGAATGGATGCTGCTAAACGGCCACGGTGCTGATTTTCTAACGGCTCGCAAGCGGTATATTGAGCTTGGGATTAGTGAAGAAGAGCAAAGCATTTTATCCGTGCAGGGCAGGTTAACCAATGAAGTGGTTCCTGTGCAGCGCAAAATTGCAAAGCTGGCTTTCAATGATGAACTAGCAGCGGCAGAAAAGTTACTGTATGAAACAGCAATACCGGGGCAGGATCTGGTTTTTGTGCAGCTCTATCATTTATTAAACTTTCTGGAAACGGAATCAAATCAAACTGTACACAATGTTTCTGAACATTTAGAAGATACAAAACAAAATTTATGGACAACAATCGTTGTGATTATGTTGGCCTGTACGCTCATCGCCATTGTCATCTACAGGCGTATCAACATCGCAGAAAAAAAATTATCCCGTGAAAAAGAGCGCGCTCAGGTAACACTGCATTCGATTGGTGATGCGGTGATCAGTACAGATGCCAAGGGCTTTATTAAATTTATGAATTCAGTGGCAGAGGATTTAACGGGCGTAATATTGACGCAGGTAATTAATAAAAAAATTACCAAAGCCTTTACTATTTATTCAGACTACCAGCAAAAGCAACTGATTAACCCGGTGCTGGATGTTATCTTAAACCGTACTACACACAGCTCTGATGGACACGCCAGACTGATACGGGATTCAGGCAAAGAATACGCCATTGAATATACCGCCTCACCGATTTTTGACAGTCAGCAATTACTGGTTGGAGCCGTGCTGGTGTTCAGAGACGTGACTGAAATGAGAGCGATGGCCTTGCAGCTGGGTTTTCAGGCCAGCCACGATGAATTAACCGGCTTAATCAATCGCAGAGAATTTGAAAACCGGATTGAACTGGCTCTGATTAGCGCCCGCGGTGAACAGCTTGTGCATGCCATGTGTTATCTGGATCTCGATCAGTTTAAGGTTGTGAATGATACATGCGGGCATATAGCCGGTGATGAATTATTAAGGCAGCTGGCTTCCTTGCTAAAAGCTGAAATCCGTTCAGGCGATACCCTGGCCCGCCTGGGCGGGGATGAGTTCGGCGTATTGTATTTAAATTGCTCATTAGACAAGGCCGTCGAACTGGCCGAAAAGTTAAGGACAGTGGTCAACGATTTTCAGTTTAACTGGAAAGACAAATCATTCACTGTGGGTGTGAGCATTGGCCTGGTCGCTGTCGACGAACACAGTAATTTACACACATTACTGAGTACGGCAGACTCCGCCTGTTATCTCGCCAAAGATGAAGGTCGTAACAGGGTGCATTGTTTTAATGATAACGATGAAGCCCTGGCAGAAAGAAAAGGCCAGATGCAGTGGGTGCATGTCATTACGCGGGCACTGGAAGATGAACGGTTTGAAATCTTTTGTCAGAAGATGATGAATTTTGATCCGGCGCAGGCTACGCATTTTGAACTCTTAATTCGTATGCGCGATGAAGACGGACAGCTTATACCGCCGCTGGCATTTATACCTGCTGCTGAACGTTATAACTTAATGGGCTGGGTCGACAGGTGGATGATTCAGAATGCTTTCATGAGCATAAATAAATTGTTAAACAATAATCATCAGAGAAAGCTTTTATTTGCGATCAATATATCGGCTCAATCTTTATGTGATGATGATTTTTTACCTTATGTAGTAAAACAGTTTGAAGTCTGTCAGTTAGACCCTGCGTTAATTTGTTTTGAGGTGACAGAAACCAGTGCCATCGTCAACCTGACTCGCGCACAAAAGTTTATGAAAACGTTAAAGGCGCTGGGCTGCTCCTTCTCGCTTGATGATTTTGGCAGCGGATTAAGTTCCTTCAGCTATTTGAAAAACCTGGATGTTGATTTTCTGAAAATCGATGGTGCATTTGTACGTGATATTGTTGATGATCCGATTGACAGGGCGCTGGTGGAATCGATTAACCAGGTCGGTCATGTCATGGGCATTAAAACCATTGCAGAATACGTTGAAACAAAGGCCATTCTTGAGCAATGCCGGGAAATCGGTGTCGACTTCGTTCAGGGGTATGAGGTTGCCAGACCGGTGCCGATCAATGAGATTGAAATTTAAAGCAAATTTGTCGGGCTGAGTTACAGTGTTTCTTTGCAGTTACATGTCGATAAAGCCGCTTTTGACGGAGAAAAGGCATCAAATTCGCCCATTCCGTGCAATAAATAGTCAGTTTTACTTCATTCCGGCGCTAAAGGTGGGTAAAATAGCCTGTTTTTCCAGCGTTAAGCGCAGAGAGACATTATGTCTGTTGAAGAATTTGTGAAGGTAGGACTGGTCATGGGTAGCAATAGCGACTGGCCGGTCATGCAAAAAGCAGCTGAACAGCTAAAGGCATTTGGCATTGCTTATGAGGCCAAAGTCGTTTCGGCTCACCGTACTCCCGATTTATTATTTGAATACGCCTCGAGCGCTCGTGAGCGCGGTTTGAGCTGTATTATTGCCGGCGCTGGCGGCGCTGCACATTTGCCGGGCATGCTGGCGGCAAAAACAACAATCCCGGTTCTCGGTGTGCCGGTGCCATCGCGGCACTTAAAAGGCATGGATTCTTTATTATCGATCGTGCAGATGCCCAAAGGCATCCCCGTTGCTACCTTTGCAATCGGCGAGGCTGGTGCTGCAAATGCCGGTTTGTTTGCGGTGTCGCTGTTGTCTAACAGCGATAGTATATTGGCCGCTAAGCTGGATGCGTTCCGCGAGGAACAGGAGCAAATGGTGTATGCAATGGAGCTGGAACCACTGAAATGATTTTACCCGGTGCAACGATTGGTGTTTTAGGCGGTGGCCAGCTAGGTCGAATGTTTGTCACGGCCGCAAGGTCTATGGGTTATAAAACCGTGGTACTGGATCCGGATACAAACAGCCCGGCAGGTTTGATTGCTGATACGCATATTTGTAGCGGCTTTGAAGATGAAAACGGTCTCAAACAAATGGCGGCGCTGTGTGCTGCGGTCACCACCGAGTTTGAAAATGTTCCGGCGGCCAGTTTAAGAAAACTTGCCGAGTCTGTTATTGTCGCGCCGTCGGCTGAGTCTGTAGAAATTGCCCAGCACCGTGGTCGCGAAAAATCTTATGCACAACAGGCAGGTCTGCAAACAACAGCCTATGCAAATATAGTATTGGCAGATGATATTGCAGCCGCCATCGAGATAACAGGCTTCCCGTCTATTTTAAAATTATCATGCTTAGGTTATGACGGCAAAGGCCAGGCCATTGTCAATTCAGAGCAAGACGTTCTGGCAAAATTTAAAGAGTTTGGTTCGCTCGAGTGCGTGCTTGAAAAAATGCTGGACTTAAAGCAGGAAGTGTCGGTGATTCTGGGGCGTAATGCAGCTGGCGAGGTATCTGTTTTCCCGGTGGCAGAAAATGTGCATGTCAACGGTATTCTGCACACTTCGACTGTGCCGGCGAATGCGTCGGGTTTCATTACTGAAAAAGCACAAAAGCAGGCCATGGCGCTGGCGGAGTCTATGAATTATGTCGGCGTGCTGGCCGTTGAATTTTTTATTACACAAGATAATAAACTGATTTTTAATGAAATGGCGCCGCGCCCGCATAACAGCAGTCACTACACATTGGATGCAACAGTAACCTCTCAGTTTGAACAACAGGTGCGTACGCTCTGTGGCTTAACGCCCGGTGATGGCCGGCTGATTTCGCCGGTTGTAATGGTCAATCTGTTAGGTGATTTATGGCCTGTTGACTGGGCTAAGGTTTTTGCAGAAAAAGGCCTGAAACTGCATCTTTACGGCAAAGAAGAGGCGCGTGCCGGCAGAAAAATGGGGCACTACAATGTGCTCTCGGAGTCGGTGGCCCAGGCCAAAAAAATCGCTGAAAAGGTGTTTAATAACATCCGTTAAGTTGCATACCAGCAACTGCGCTGTACACCTGGCTCAATTTTTCATTTTGTCTGATTTTTTCGCCGCCATTATTTTGCGTGGCTGGCGGTGTGGTGGTGCACACTCTTAAGCAAAAGAGTGCGGTCATTGATTACTGTAAATCACTAATCAACGATTCACGAACGGCTTTGTCGTCAATGATTTTGTTAACGGTATAGGCCGGGTGTGAGATACCCATGCTTAATGTTTGCCCGTTTCTTAATGCCAAAATCATGTCATCAGATAATTCAAAGCGCAGGAAATGCACGGAAGATGTTTTTTCTTCCGTATCGCGCTCCAGGTCTTCATCGGCAATTGCCCATACCGGCTCAAAATCATCGATCTGAACATAAATCTTTTCTTCAATACCTATCATTTTAGCTAGTTGCGCTTTACGTTCTTCTTCATCTGAAATTTCAATCATGAACGTGGCCTTCCAGTTTTTTCCGTCAGGTATTAAAGGATTGTAGGCTTCAATTTCTTCTTCGATGCCGGCCTTATCAAAAATTTTTTCAATGCGCAACATTTCCTGAACCTGGTAACGCATGGTCATTTCACTTTCAAAATACAAAGTGGCATTTTCGCCGAGAAAAACACGGCGCTGGTTTTTGTGCTGCATCACCTTTTCACGGTATTGAGGGCGCATCTCTGCGTACTCTTCGAGTGAATATAAATTGTCTCTTGATAGTTTGCTCATATCTTTATCCTGATCTGTTAAGGTATTAAATACCGTAAGCCAGACGTAATAATGTCAGTGGGTGCTCGGGCTTTTTATCTTCAATGCCGTTTGCAATTTGGTGAGCGGCCATCGGGCAATCACTGCCGTAGTGATCGGCTTCGACTTTTTTCACACGATTGATAACAGGTCTGGCTATTTTCATTGAGATCTCATGAAATTCTTTTTTAACGGCATAGGTGCCATCATGGCCTGAACAGCGTTCAATCGCCGTCACCTCTGTATCCTGTATCAGCTGTAACAGCTCACGTGTTTTCATGCCAATGTTTTGTACTCGCTGATGACAGGCAACGTGGTAGGCCACTTTGCCAAGTGAGTTTTTGAAGCCGGTATTTAACTCACCTGCTTTATGACGCAGCATTAAATATTCAAACGGATCAAAGAAGGCTGCGGCGACTTTTTGCACGTCGGGCTCATCTGGAAATAATAACGGCAGTTCCTGCTTGAACATCAGAGCACACGATGGCACCGGTGCTATCAGGTCAAAGCCTTGGTCAACGAGTTTAGCCAGCACTGGTATATTATGTTTTTTAGCCGCTGCTACCGCTTCTAAATCACCGGCTTCCATCTTGGGCATGCCACAGCATCGGCTGTGATTAACCAGCGACACCGGGATGTTGTTGTGTTCAAAAACCGCAACCAGATCTTCGCCCAAATGCGGTTCATTATATTCACCGTAACAGGTACCAAATAATGCTACTTTTCCTGTCGTGGTTTCTGTGGCTTTTATTGCCAGGCTCGGGGAATGGTTTTTTAAGCGTTTACTTAATGTCTTTGAGTGGTATTCAGGCAGATGCGCGGATTTATGAATGCCCAGTGTGCTCTCAAGAACAGAGCGGGCCAGTGCTTGTTTATTAACAAAGTTTACAACCTGGCTGACAACGGCGGTGCTCATGATGTTACCGACGCTGTCGGTATTGCTGAGAATTTTGTTGCGCAGCGATGTGCCGTTGTTTTTAAAATCAACGGCTTTGGCGCGCAACATTAAATGTGGAAAATCAAGCTGCCACTCATGCGGCGGGATGTACGGGCATTTGGTCAAAAAACAAAGATCGCAGAGATAACAGTGATCAACCACCTTCATGTAGTCTTTTTTATCAACACCATCGACTTCCATGGTGTCTGATTCATCAACCAGATCGAACAGTGTCGGGAAGGCATGGCATAAACTGACACAACGACGACAACCATGACAAATATCAAAAACACGTTCGAGTTCTTTGTTTAATAAGTCCTGATTATAAAAGTCAGGCTGATGCCAGTCTATCGGGTGACGGGTAGGTGCTTCTAAACTCCCTTCGCGGGCCATCGCAGATACTCCATGTTGTTTTTGAAAATGACGAAATGCGGAGCCAGCATGGCTCCGCATAAAGTGCAAGCATAAGCCGTCCGCTTAAGCGTCCAGATTATCCAGCGCTTTCTGGAAACGGTTAGCGTGTGAACGCTCGGCTTTCGCCAGCGTTTCGAACCAGTCCGCGATTTCATCGAAGCCTTCTTCGCGTGCATCTTTTGCCATGCCCGGGTACATGTCGGTGTACTCGTGGGTTTCACCAGCAATCGCTGCTTTTAAATTATCAGCGGTGCCGCCGATAGGCAAACCTGTGGCAGGGTCACCGGACTCTTCAAGGTACTCAAGATGACCGTGGGCATGACCTGTCTCGCCTTCTGCCGTCGAGCGAAAAACTGCTGACACATCGTTATAACCTTCAACGTCTGCTTTTGCTGCAAAATACAGATAGCGGCGGTTGGCCTGTGATTCACCAGCAAAGGCGTCTTTTAAACTTTGTTCGGTTTTACTTCCTTTCAGTTCCATTGGGTTTCTCCCCGTTTGTTGTAAAGTTTTTGAGCTTACTAACGATAAAATATACGCCACAACTTGCAAAATTGTTATTACCTATTGATCTGATAGGTAAAGACTATTAAAGAATGATTTTCAATAAGTATATTAATGGCTTCTTATGCCTTCTGGCTCGCCCTATGCAGC
>Ga0224506_10001089_pt1 | contig 19945 bp, 22 predicted proteins | sample SF_Jan12_sed_USG_2_FD_169108 | JGI IMG/M metagenome (GOLD analysis project Ga0224506, IMG submission 169108) | Sediment microbial communities from San Francisco Bay, California, United States - SF_Jan12_sed_USGS_8_1 | ecosystem: Environmental > Aquatic > Marine > Sediment | place: USA... | reverse complement strand
ATACTGGTGTCGCCATAACCCTGTTGCAGGAACAGCTCCAGTGCTGCCTGGATAATGCTGTTTTGTTTCTTTGCAGCATTTTGGATGGATTTAGACAAGCCCTGGCACCTGAGTAATCATACTTGCAGGGATGATAATAACATACTCATGAGTATGTTCAAGGGTATGAAGCGTGAAATCATCCGCAGCTTTGAAAATGGATGTGAGAGGTGTATGTCGCAATGTAGAAATAGTTTGGCAGGCTATGAGCGTGACCAGCATAGAACCGCCACGGAGATTATGGAGTATACGAACTAATTGTGGTTGCTACGATTGAACAATGCGACAGATGAAAATCCAACGATGTACATGGCCAGTCCGTAGAATAAGGCGGCAAGGGTCATCTCGGGTATTTTTAGGATACTTGCAGTTACCAGCAGTGCAAGAGCAGCATTCTGTATACCAACCTCCATGGAGATACTTTTGACCTGTGCCGGAGTCGTTGCTGACAGACGTGCGATGATGTAGCCACCTCCGTAGGCAAGGATGGCAAGTAATAAAATTGCTGGAGCTATGATGGCGGTGTAGTCGCGCAATATATCCGCGTATTTGATGATTAGCGCGATGATAATGAGTATTAGAAAGACGAGGGCAAATGTCGCCACTGGTTTCTGGATCTTAAGCGCGAAGGAAGAATACTTATGTCTGATAAACATGCCGATGATGATAGGGATGATGGTGACAGAAACCAATTCAACGAAGACCTTCATGATATCGAGTTCGATGTTTTGTGTTGCATCGATATTGCTCAGGATGATGGACGCTGCGAAGGGTAACCAGAATGGTGCCAGAAGACTGGTAATAGCCGTAAGTGTCACGGACAAGGCAAGGTCGCCTTTGGCAAATAGTGTAAACAGGTTTGACGTGCTGCTGCCCGGAGCAAGGGTAATCATTACAAATCCCGCGCCAATCAATGGTGAAGGAAAGTCAAAAATCACCAGGCCGACCAGTATACCGACCAGAGGTAAATAGAGCATTTGCGCAGCCAGTCCGGCATAAACAGGTCGTGGGCGTTCGAACAATAAATAAAAATCACGAACGGCAAGGCCCAGTCCGATACCAAACATGGTAATGGCCAGACAAAGTGGCAAAATAACGCTTGTGACGAGAGAATTTTCCATCTCTGTATAGTACACAATAATTGGATATATGGAGGTTAATAAATGTGAATGGATTTACGTTTCCGTATGGGAATCTCTAGAGATAGAACATGTAAAGCCGAGAGAGATATTCTAATTGATTTGAGTTTTCCCCGGCGGAGCGGTCATTTGAATGACCAGACCACCGTAAGGCAGGCTTAGTAGAGCTTAGCCTTTAGACTCAACCCCAGTGTTTCTGGATATTTGAAAGCAGCTCGGGATTGGTCACCAGGTTTCTGACACCGTGTGCATGGTCTTCTTTAAATACAGTGCCATTGCACCAGATACCGACACTGTCAATATTCACTCTAGAAACCTTGGGGCGAACGCTCCAGCTTACCTGGAAGGGAGAACCATTTTCGTTGTATCTGGGCCAGTAGTAGAGCCGGCATATTGCACAGACTTACCGGTATTGCCTGGAATATTCAGGGCCTGGTGCAGGCCAATCTTTATGCCATACGGAGTCAGCTTGCCAAAATCCGGAGCCTTCTTGTCGTTCACCAGTACATAGACCTGGGTCTCTACACGTAACTGAGGATTCTTGATGGCCTGATTCAGGCAGGAATCCAGAGTAGTGCCAGGTGGAATCTGTGCAGTGGAGTGCACATAGCGCACCTCAATGGTGTCACCGGGAGACAGTGCACCATGCTTACTGAACAAATCTCGTTAGCAGCGGATTTCAATTTCTCGGTACTCAGCTTGCCGGAATACTTGTAACCACTTTGATAACCGTGTCCATCGCCGTTACCGGCATAGCGGGAAAACTCACCGCCCTTATGTCCAGTATTTTTATGGAAATGGATATGGCACAGATTCATCTCGGTATAGGCCGGCGCTGTGTTGAAGCACGTTTGTGCTTGCCCGTTGCGGGATCAATATCGCGCAGTGCCTGAGAACCAAAACCCTTACCATCGGTACATAGCTCGCTGCGTGCTAATGACGGCATCATGGCCGTGATGAGCCTTTTATTCAGCAATGCCTCTGATGGGAGCAGCGTGGATGCTGCTAAAATAACAATGATATTTTTTTCATTTTATACTCTTTGTTTTAGATATGATTAAAATCTAACAGCTCTACTCAATGTTAAGTCTGGCTAGGGTAATACTCATGGCACGCACATGTTCTTACGCCTGTATAAAACTATGCGAAGGAATCCGCTATCCATAACAACGTATGATTAAACGCCCAGGTCCTATGGCAAAACACATGGCCATAGAAAATAATAATTCTTTTGGGCTGCAATAGAAAGGCTGTAGCTAAAGGAAAAAACTAAAGCTTATGAAGCTTGAGGATGAGCACGGGCAGCTGGCACCAGAGCATGCTGATGTGATACTGAGACAGACGAAATCAGGATAGGGGCAGGATAGTATTCAAGGTTGGCATGGAGCCCGATTGTTGATTCAAGAGCATCCGTATCATCACTGACATCACCATAATTCATGCTGGACTCATAGGTCCATTCCAGAAATAGTGAGCAGCCGTTGTAGTGAGAAGCCACGGCATCCCTCATATCTACTAAAAAGTCAGGGTAAGAATATAAATGAATGTATGGAGGGTCTTTTTTATGGTGCGTATGATCGCAAACTGTTCTCTATAGTTCTTATGAAAAACAATCTGTTTATACAGAATATGACCAGGGATAAATCCAGGACGGGGCAGGGAGAGAGGTTATTTTACTGTCTCTGGTGAGCAAAGGCATTCAATCAACCGCTCCACCTGCTGAGTACAACAGCCACTCCCCATAGTTGCATAGGTCTGTTTTCTAACCTCTGCCACAGTGGTCGCACCGTTTATGATGGCATGGATAATATCCATCTTGGGAACCTCATTACAGACACATAGATTTCGGTACAAATTCTTTTTTAGAATCGGCGGGATTTTATCCAGAGGATTAGTCACAGCATTATTCTTCAAGATTTAAACACTCTTTAATATAGTAAAGATAATGGACTTTAGGCCAGGTTTTCGCCATTTTATAAAATTGTACAGTATCTGATAATATTTTTTTGGGGTTTTGCCTGGCCTGTGTTGAATGGGTCAATATATGACCACAGATAAATATTCACATCATAAAGTGTGGTGCATAGTAAATTCCAGAGTGTTAGATAAATCTCCATGCCATGGAACTGTGTGCCTACAAACTTATGCCGAATATGCCAATTGTGACTACGGATAAGGCAGCGACAGGCGAAAACCTTAAATGATAGCAACCCAATACTACGTTGCAAACGGATGAATAAGTTACCCGAACTCATCCGATATTATATAAAGAGATTGTTCTGATTAGTCAGGCAAATAGCAGGGTGTACAGCACTGTTCTTTAAATCTGCTAACTAAGATACAAGGTTATAAACGAATCTCTATCCCGATACTTCTGGTTACCTGACTAGTCTAAAAGGACTATTGCTAGGCTTATAACTAGTCTGTTTGAGTGATAAATATTGTTCGATTTGTTCTCTAATATAGCTATATGAGTATAGGAGGTAGCAAGCGTAATATTTTAGCAGTGTTAGCGATGCTTGAATAAGGTTTGTGACATGTGCTTGTTAAAATTCAAATATCTAGCCACATCAGAGGCATGATTTTTGTACTATCAATATTACAGAGGATTTCAAATGTTTATGATCGATTATAGGGATATAAGCTGGTGGTATTGGTTGGCTACGGCAATGCTGCTTAGCTACGGTATGACAGGACGCCCCGTCGGATTTATTTTGGCTATCGGGCTTGTTCTAATACAACTAATTCATTACATCATAAAGGAAGATAGACTCTCGGCATTTACAGTCCAGGTACGTTTTATGACGCTAGTGTTTTTCGTAACGATATATCCTTCACCATTGCAACCTCTATACTGGGTACCTACCATTGGGCTCTGGGCACAAGTGATATTTGGTTATTGTGCTATGGCCCGTTGTGTTAGCTTGATTTCATGGAATCGAGATAGCCCGATTAGCTATGCCTTGTTAATGAAAACGTTCTTTTCACTGCCTGTACGAGGCAGCGTTAATAATAAGTTTATCGAGACAGAGTAAATATCTGCATCAATGCTGATCATCGCTATTGGGCAATCACATTGATGTGGGGACTGGCATACAAATCGCAAAGTCCGAGGCTAAATGACAAGTTGAGTATCCATATGTTCGGCGATACAGCCTCCAAGTGTGCCTCCAGAACATATAAAAGCCGGACAGATACTCTGTCCGGCCTGTCTCTTGCAAGTGCTCAGCCTATTTAGTGGCTGGAGCCTCTTCTGGTGCCAGAGTCGCTTTTTCTTCAGCTATACAGTAATCGATATACTCTTTGGCTTCCTTACCTTCCAACCCATCTTCCTTTGCCCAACTTTCACATTGCGTCTGGCGTTCATCGGCCTTCAGCCCAAAAGCTGGCAAGAAGATCATCAGGCCGAGCAAAAACATCACAAATCCAAACAAAACAGAGAATTTACTATTTACTTCACTATTGCCCATTTCCGTGCTCCAAATTGATCACATATGCACCTTACCCGTATGGTTATTCACCATGGCAAGTCGGGGAATTAAATGGTCTGGAGAAAATAAAATCCAATGAAATAAATAGCATGTATTAATCGTTTTTTTCAATCGAACATCCCGACAAGACAATGTGGCCGTACATATCCGGCAGAGGAATAAATTACTGGAGCCAATACCTGGCAGTGCCTAAAAGGACGAAAAGAGGCCAACTCTATAAAATTCTTGCCTGGGCTGGCGAAAGGATTAATACTCGAACTAACAAACAAAACCAGGACTCACCGATGGACATAGTCCTTTTACGCACCTTCCTTGAGCTGAACCGTACCCACCATTTTGGCAAGGCTGCGGATAATCTCTGTATTACACAATCCACCATGAGTTCACGTATTCGTCAGCTGGAAGAATTGTTGGGCCAGTCGCTATTTACACGAGAGCGGAACAATATCCAATTGACCTCTGCAGGTCAGCGTTTATTACCCCATGCTGAGGGTATACTCTCAGCATGGCAGCGCACTCGCGTGGACGTAGCGATGGAGGAGGAACAGATAGACATGCTATCCATAGGCGGTATGTTTAGCCTCTGGGATATATATATACAAAATTGGTTACATCAGGTTCGTACAAATATGCCTAACTTGAGTCTGTATACGGATGCCATGGGCGCAGCTGAATGTCACAGGGCACTACTGGAACACCGCCTTGATCTGAGCTTTGTATTTGAGGCCGTCCACCATAACGAATTAACCATACTAGAACTGCCTTTGATTGATCTTGTACTTGTTAGCAGTACACAAGGCCAGGATATGAAAACGGCGCTAACTGAAAACTATATCCTCGTCGACTGGGGGACATCCGTTAATATCCGACATGCGCGTCACTTTCCAAATATTCCAACCCCAAAATTGCATATGTCTATGGGTCGTAATGCTCTCTCCTGCCTATTAGCAGGCGGTGGTAGTGCCTATCTGGCGCGCACCATGGTAGATGATGCACTCAAAAACGAGACCCTATTCATTGTTAACGATGCGCCTGTTATTAAACGATCTTGCTATGCCATATATCACACAAATTCAGAAAAGCTGAGGATAATAGAAAATGTACTGGATCTTTTCTGACAAGAAGCTTTGTTCGTGGTTAGGTGAATAACCGTTCATAGTATTCGAGCAGAGGAAGTTAAAAATGTCATCACCCGCCAGACGGATTTGTCCGAAGATTCCGAGGCGCTCGCATATAATTTCTAACTACAGCAATAACATAACCGATAAATCATGATGGTTAAGCAAAGATACATATTCAGGAAATAGAGTTCAGAATCTCTAATAAACATGAATATTCAGAAATGACTATATTTGAACTGTTTAATGGCTTTGTCTAGTCGGTACCACTTTCAGTTGTTATGTCCTTGGTTTTTGCTCCAACATTGTGGATGCCCAACAGAGTCAGAAAATAATATTCTCTAGTATTATAAATCGGCCGGCTAGAATGCTGTGGGTACAATACATACTATACGAACTAGAAGAGGTTCTAGTGTGTGCTCAGGCCCGGTTATCTTTAAGTCAATTTATGAGTCAGTATCAATTGATAATTCTGACAACAGGCTGATAAATGCTTCAATGGACTCACAGGAGGCAGATTCCTCCATCGTGTGATAGCCAGTGGTTGGTACTTGTATGGTGGTACCATCTACCAATCCGTTTGAAGCAGCGACTATTCTGCCTAATTCAGTGCTCCCTAATGACCTGGGTTTTTCACCCTGGTAAATTAATCGTTCGTTTTCACTCTCTACATACTTGTCTTTGTATAAGTAGCTAAGGTTATTTTTATTGCATAAATCTTCAATGAGCTTTGTTGACTCCTTGTTAAACAATGCGTTTGCATCCTTCTCCCTAAGAACAAGAAGCTGGTTATTCGCGGTCTCAATATCCGGAAAGGGACTTGTATCGACAACAAAAAGACGATTGGTTGAGCCGCCAAATCGGCGAAACCATTCAAGTAAATATCGCCAGCTTTTTCCGGCTTCTTCTTGCGCGGTAAAAAAGGCAGTGCCCTCGAAACCTAAGCTGAACAAATGCACAAGTACCGCAGCAGACAAAACATTATCTAATTGTCCTGATAGTCGATTGTTACTTATTTTCAGCTTGTCTTTAAATGCAATCGGCGTTCCGGCAACAACATCTTCAAGCCCATCGATCTCGAAAATAAGGTTATTCCTGAATTCACAGACGTACGAGTTTCTAATGACACCACTGCCTCTATAGGCACCAGACCATGGTTCATAGGCAAAAACAGGGTCAGACTGAAAACGTTCCGTTATCTTTGTTATTAATTCTTCAGAAACAGAATTATTCAAAAGGTCAGTCCTGTTGGCCGCAATGAAAGCAGCGTACTGAAATTCATTTGGGCCTGTGCAGATAAGACCATGCCGGTCTATATGTGCAGAAAACATCGCGCTATGAGGTTTCTTTCCTTGTGCTACCAATAAACCCTCGTACCAGGTAACATTCGCACCACGTTCTTCTAGTTCACGTTGTAATACTCTGAAGAATGAGTGTTCTGCCCCCACGACACTTGGTTGACGTATAATTAGTTTAAGCAAATCAATAAAATCGGAACTTAACATAAGTGTAGTCTGCGCTTTATAAGTTACGCCTAACGGTTGATTGTGCGACTGGAATCGAGTTGGTTCCTGTCGCGGTCTCTTTGTTGAAAAAATTACGGGTTTACTCTTGGTCTAAACTTTTATCTAAAGTTTTTCTAGATATTTTCGCCTTGGTCATTCAGACAACTAAGCGCCAGATAGCGCTACCATGATTTACCTTATGCCCTCTTATAATTTGTAAACACTTAATGATTTGCGAACGGATCATCAGAAAGCAAGACGCTGATATAAGGTGCATAGGTTAATACCGCACCCTGCGAAATCCCCAGATCATTAAATGCATCCACCACTTGTTGCATAGTGGTTTCATTTTGCGGTTCTGCTTTAAGTGCTTGCATGGTAGAGAGCAAGGGTTTGATATCTTCGGCATCCACATACTTTTCCAGCATCTGGATCATGTTGTCCACCTCCGCCGGATCTACAGTAATCTCTTTGAATCTTAACCGGCTCTGCTCAAGATCCTCAAACTCAGGTGGCTCTTCATGGACGTTTGCCGCAATCCCTGCCGGTGGCGAGAATGCCTTAATACCGGAAAAACCAGCGGATTCCTCCAGTGCCCGTCGCGACAGGGTATCAACAAAGGCGTTAAATTCATTCTCGTTGGGCTTATTGAACAGTAGTGATAACAGAGGTTCACTTTTGAAACGGCTATGAAAATGCAGGTATGGCATATTTACAACGGGCTCCGGGCTTAGTATCGATAGCCCGATAGTCAGTTTTTCTTCTTTTAACAGTGATTTTATTCGCACATAAATAGAATCATCTACTATTTCAAATTCTCTAGAGCCTTTAAGAAAGCTTTTTTGTGTTAGTTTTATAGTCATAGTGGTGTAATCATTGCCTAATGTCTGGTTTTATGTTGTCGCTTGTTTCGGTATCAGGTGCTAGGCGTATTGCTGTCCTAACAAGACTGTCTTGGTCATCTCAACACCGTTCGGTGAATCGAGGGGAATCCCTCCCAAATTTTATACATATTGTTTGTTACTTATCCATCGCAATATCTACAAGATGGCCTTCATTATCGAACTGCACACTTATTACAAAAGGCGTTCCCTTATCAGGAAGGCTAAATTCAAACACTTCCGCATCGCCATCACTCCATTGTGAAACCAATTCCAGAATTTCAAGCATTTTTCCTGGTTCCGGTTTGGATGTTCCTAGATGATCCTGCCAAAAGTCGTCGTCAATCTCTTCCATGTGATATGTCACAAATTGCGTAACACTTGTCTCACCTTCTTCTGTGCCATAGGCATCATTAATGGCCGAAATGGCGTTTTTTTCATAGCGTTCTAAATCTTCTTTACTTAATGTCATTATTTCGCCTTAAAGACCTGGTAAATATTAATAGGTGATATTTTGAGGCAGTAAACAAGTGGGGTCAATGAAAGTTAGGGCAGATCAGACTTTCCAGGCGGGTAGTTACACTCGTGGCCTACCTGTTTGTAAAGTTCATAGGGCTCGGCCCCTCAAGTTGGTAAACTTCGAGATAGAGCGGTTTCCAGAGAGTAGCGAAACAAGCGAAAGCCTGATTCTCAGCGCAAGCAGGGCGGGCTAATTCTGACCTCATATCCGCCCAAAGCCTTTATTCAGTCACTCCGACGGCGATCTGTGTTAGAATAGTGCCTCTCTTATCCCCCCCACACTTTTAGTGGAGACATCTTGTTGACCTGCTGCTGGATTAAGTCGGCACAACCTCGTTGCTCCTCTATTCCTGTCACTAGGAGTCAACATGTCTACAGTCCCCACATTGCCATCAAAAGCCCGTCCATATGCCCAACAAGCCCCACCCATAACCAGTTCACTTACACCCTTACCCGGTACAATAATCGATAAAACCTCAGTTCCGAACTCACTAACACCACTTCTCGACAGTAATGATTTATCCCCCACTGTCTCATCACTATCTCCCACAGCAGATAACAAGATCGCAACCGCTATTGTTTATTGCGAAGCCAATTTTGGAAAACTCGATGGCAAGACCGCCAATGGCCTGACCAGGCACTCGGAGAAATACAAGATATTATCGGTCATCGATAGTGAAAAGGCGGGCCTTGATACTGGCATGGTCCTTGATGACAAGCCAAATGCTATTCCGCTTTGTTATGATCTGGACGATTCGTTGAAACAGGCCGGGGATGTTCCCGACTATTTTATCTTTGGCATGGCACCCTCCAGCGGCATGTTGTCAGCAAACGAGCGCAGGATTGTTCTTGAGGCAATCAGCCTGGGAATGAATATTGTCAATGGTCTGCACGAATTTCTTAATGAAGATGCCGAGTTTTCCACAGCGGCTGCCCAGAGCAATGTCCAAATTCTTGATATAAGAAAACCTCGTGAGAAAAAAGATCTGCGCATGTTTAGCGGTCGTATTGATGAGGTCACTTGTCCACGTATCGCTGTACTGGGTACCGATGGCGCTATCGGTAAACGCACCACAGCGACAATATTGACTCGTGTATTAAACGAGTGTGGCATCAATGCGGTAATGGTTGGTACAGGTCAAACCGGTTTGATTCAGGGTGCTCGTTACGGAATAGCACTTGATGCCATACCTTCACAATTTTGTTCGGGTGAAATGGAAGCCACAATTGTTGAGGCATTTCATAATGAAAATCCGGATGTAATAATTATCGAAGGTCAGGGCGCATTGAGTCATCCCGCGTATTTGAGTTCAAGTTTTATTTTGCGCGGCAGTAAGGCTAACGGCGTTGTATTACAACATGCACCGGGTCGTAGCCATCGCTGTGATTTTGAAACGGTAGCAATGCCGACACCAGCCTCCGAGATTAATCTGATTCAAACCTTTGCACAAACAAAGGTCATCGGGCTTACGATTAATCACGAGAATATGGATAACGACGACATTAGTCAGGCCATAGATCAGTACGAGAAAGAGCTCGATATTCCCGTAACGGATGCTCTGACACGTTCACCTGATCGACTCGTTGACATGGTACTATCAGCCTTTCCGGAATTAAAGGAGCATTTAGCAGCGCGCATACAATGAGTGCGCCACGACTGGAAATCGATCTCAACAAGATTTACCACAACGCCCACACACTGGTTGAACGATTAAAGGCCAAAGGTATTTCTATTTCTGGTGTCACTAAGGCTTTTCTTGGCATGCCGGAAATTACCTCGACATTACTTCAAGCAGGAATTCATACGCTTGGTGACTCTCGCATAGAAAATATTGAAGCAATGCGTAATGCAGCTGTGAAGGCTCCGATAATGCTCATTCGTTCGCCCATGTTAAGCAATGTAGAGCGAGTAGTACGCCATGCAGACATCAGCCTTAATACCGAGATGGATGTTATTCTAAAACTATCCGCAGCAGCGCAAAGGATGGATCGAAGCCATGGCATCGTACTGATGGTCGAGCTTGGTGATCTGCGCGAAGGTATCATGAAAGAGGATTTGGAAAGTGTCGTCGCTGAGCTGCTGAGCCTACCGAACATCGAGCTTAAAGGTATCGGCACAAACCTGGCTTGCCGTAGCGGTGTATCTCCCGATACAAACAACATGGCCGAATTGTCTGGCTTGGCAGATTCAATCGAAACGACCTTTGGTATCACACTTGATATTGTCTCCGGTGGTAACTCTGCCAATTTGACATGGGCGCTTAGTGATGCCGATCCAGGGCGGGTTAACCATCTGCGTCTTGGTGAAGCACTACTGCTAGGATGTGAACCCTTACACCGTCAAGCGATTAGTGGACTTTACACCGATGCCTTTACACTTGTTGCCGAAGTGATAGAGTCGAAAACAAAACCATCACAAGCCTGGGGTACTTTTGCACAGAGTGCGTTTGACCTAAATCCAACCATTAAGGCAAATCAGGGACATATCTCTCAGACCGTTCTCGCCATCGGTCACCAGGATACAGATCCAGCAGGGCTAAAGCCTCCGTCAGGGGTGGAGATTCTCGGTGCCAGTAGCGACCATCTTATTGTTGATTCCGGCCACAACATGCCCATAGGTAGTGAAATACGTTTTCAACCAAACTACAGCGCACTGGTACGTGCAATGACTTCACCTTTTGTGGCCAAGGTACCATATGGTGAGAATACCCCCTCAGACAATACGACCAGCTATGCGAATTAGTTCGAGCGGTAGGCAGGTCTCGGAGTGTGAATCATAACTCAGGACTCATATCTGAGTCCCTTAGCTCGTTTTACTGAAACCATATGCTATCTGTACCAGAGTAAACAAAACCTATACTGCGGACAGCTTTGCCATTGGCGTTGTATATATGGAACATCTTAGGTCAGAACACAGATACGGCTAATATTAGTTAAATCGGTATTCTGGCACCTGTTCTCATTTTGACGGATGACTTTTTGAGTTATGGCTATCCTAGTTTATTGCCTTAGCAGAGATTTTCATTATTTCCTGAAGCTTATTCTAATGCGCATTACTTCGGCTTATTTTTAATCGTTGATTTAACAAGCTTTGAAAAATTTTTATCTTTATTTCTTTTTTCTAAATAAGACATTTGATTGAATTCGGATTCTTTCTTCATCTTAAGATAGTTTTGATAGCGTTGTTCAGATAAATCTCCTGTCTTTATAGCGGCCAGGATTGCACAATCTTTTTCATTAGTATGGGAGCAGTTAGAAAACTTGCAGATTTTAGAAAGTTCTAATATTTCTGAGAAGGTATCATCTAAGCCATCATCTACAGACATGCTGCCAAGCTCTCGCATCCCCGGGGTATCTATGACCATCGCACCACTTTCTAACCGGACTAATTGACGACTTGTTGTAGTATGTCGACCTTTACTTTGTATTTTGCTCACTGGTTGGGTTTCGAATTCATCATTACCTATTATGCTGTTAAGTAAGGTCGTTTTGCCAACGCCGGATGAACCTAACAAACAATAAGAATATTCGCTCTTTAATAAACGAATAATTGAATCAATGTTTTCTCTGCTTAAATTGCTAAATTCCATCACGGTAGTTTGAGGGGCGATACCAAAAACTTTTTTCTTTATTTCATTAACTTCTTCTTTGGGTATAAGATCGCACTTGCTCAACAGAATAATAGGCTCAATGCCACTTTCATTAACCATAACTAAATAGCGCTCTAACCTTCTTAGATTAAAATTATCATTCAAAGATTGAATAATGAAGGCCACATCAATATTCGCAGCTATCAACTGGAAATCAATCAGTTTTCCGGCCGTCTTTCTCTTCAGAAGAGTCTTTCTTGGGAAAATGTCATATATAATTGCATGAGTATCATTATCGTAAAAATCAGCATAGACCCAGTCACCAGTAGTAGGAAGGTCACTTGCAGACTCGCTACAGTAACGAAGGTTTCCTGACAACTCAGCGAAAATCTCATCCTTTCCTTTTGTCACGGTGTAACTATCTTTATGCACAGAAACTACCCGGGCGATTGCATGAGCAGAAATTTTTTCATCATCCTCTCGGCTTTTAAACCAATCGCTATATCCTAGGCTTTTCAGATCACTCATAATTTAATTGTACCTAACAACACTACAGAATCTAAAAATTAAGTTCAGTCTAATTGGGGTTCAAGTCTGGGAGGGCACGAAATACATTATCAGCTCAATATGTTGAATAGTTAGATAACTAACATTTGTGTTCTGACCACAAATTCCCCGATTTGTGTGAATTATTTTAATAAACCCCTGGGATAAGCTTATACTTAATTCTTGATTTATACTCTTTATATCCGTCCATACCTGCAAGTAACATAGCTTCTTCAGGTTGAATACGAATGAGTATAGACAGAACCGCTACGAAAGCAGGGATCAAACCCCACCAGGAGCTTAACGCGATTGGGAGCGGAATAATCATTAATACAGCCCCGGAATACATAGGATGTCGCACATACGCATATAGCCCTGTGTCGACTAAAACCTGATCCTTGTTTATATCCAGGAGTTTGGATGCGAAGGGATTTTGCAGCATGGCAAAACTCATAATGACAGAACCCGTATTAGACAGTACAAGACCCGCTATTATAAGAGCGAATGGCAGTGCCATCCCACCAAAACGGTGCTCCAAACCTGGCACAAAAATCGCACCAAGAAAACCAATGCCCATGATAGGTAGAATAATAAAATCGGAACCTGCTGATTTTCTGGTGGCGTCTGTCAGGCCTTCTTTTTTGAGTTTTGCTCGGTTACGCAGCACACGAGGATTCTTCTGGTTTATGATGGCATAACTGATGCCAATGTTTATAGCAAAGCTTATTGTGTAGGCCCAGCCTTCAAACCAGTTCCAATCTCCGGACACAGGAAAGATACACAGTGCCATGATACCCCCTGCGTAGAAGGGGATAATTAGAATTAGCCACAGCGGAAGGGGTTTATCCAATTTTTCATCATGTATGGCTATTTTATTCATGAGCCCGACTCCGTTATATGTTTGATCGTTTTGAATAGTGTATCTAGGATACCCATAACAGTGTGATCGGGGACGAATAGCTATCGAAAACGTGATCAATTCCATAATGCTTATTTCGATCTACTCTCAATTATAGTTATTCCTTTGTTTCATTCAATCCAGTAACCTCATTGATCTGTGCATGATAGGATCGATGAAATTCATCCAGAATCATATTGCGCTTTTTCTCACTGACCCCGGTGTTAGTTAATGCCATACGAGCGAGTTCAAGACTAGCTTCCAGATTCTCTGATACCACTTCTGTCGCACCCAGTTGGCGTAATTCCCTACACTGGCTAAGATCACTACCGCGGGCAAAGATCGCAATATGTGGATAAGCCTTGTGTAATGAGGAAACCACTGACTCTGTAGCAACACTATCATTGAGTGTCACGATGATCATTTCGGCATTACTGGCCCCTGCGGCCTTTAAGAGCTCAGAATTACAAACGTCACCATAGAAAACGGGATAACCCTTGGCGCGTCCTTTTTCTACAATCGAGGCGTTAGAATCCAGAGCCACAAAACGTTTATTAGCCAAAGACAGAATTTCACCTATACGATTACCCATTCTTCCAAAACCGGCGATAACAATAGGTGCTTCTTCCGGGGGAGCAGTATTGTCGTCTTTTTGAACTTCACGCTTCTTGACCATTCGTTCGGCAAGATGAGCAAGGAAGGGCGTAAACAACATACTAAGCAGTACGATTAATATAAGTTGCTGGAACAGAAGCTCCGACAGGATATCTGACTGATAAGCCAGAGAGAAAAGTACCAGTGCAAATTCACCGCTTTGTGCAAGTACCAGTGATACGGCGATACTACATTTGTTTTTTATACCGAACCAGTAAGCAAGAGGAAACAGAATAAGAGCCTTGATGATCATCAACAGAGCGACAATGCCAACGGATTGTAATGGCTCGGCGGTTAAAAGGTTCAGGTTGAGTGACATACCCATGGACATAAAAAACAGTCCTAACAACAAACCACGAAAAGGTTGTATCTCAGTCAAGATCTGATGTCGATAAGAGGAGTCAGAGATCAGCAAACCGGCCAGGAATGCCCCCATGGCCATGGAAAGGCCGGCATGTTCGGTAATGTAGGCGGTTCCCAAAACTATTAACACCGCCGATGCGGTAAACACTTCCGGATTACCCGATAGTGCAACGCGATGCAGAATGGGGTGCAGAAAATATCGCCCCACCAACACTACCAGAGCCAGGATTAATAATGACTCTAGCAAGGCCAGACCGACTTCCGCCCCTATACTCAATTCAGGCATAGCCAGTAAAGGCACTAGTGCTAACAAGGGTACGACTGCCAGATCCTGAAGCAGCAATATGGAGATGGAGGTACGTCCGTAAGTGGAGGTCAACAAACGTTGTGAAGAGAGAAGTTGCAAGACAAAGGCGGTTGAGGAAAGGGCCAGTGCCGGTCCCACTAAAATCGCTGTGGGTAGCGATAAGCCAAACACAAAATGACTTATAAGGCTTAACGTGATTCCGGTTAAAAGGACCTGGAGCGTTCCTAGACCAAACACCAAACGTCGCATCTGCCATAGACGTGTGGGTTTCAGCTCCATGCCGATGACAAAAAGCAAAAACACGACGCCAATTTCAGCAAGATGGCTGATCTCACTAACCTTACTGACCAGCTCCAGTCCGAAAGGACCTACCAGTGCCCCTGCTATGAGAAATCCGGGCACAGCACCAAGCCGGGCTGCTTGCGATAACGGAACAGCAATCACCGCAGCAATCAGCAAATAAATAATATCGAGAAGATAAGTCGCAATCATAATGCTAGTTTTCTATGTATCTATAGGGTACCAACATCTTACCACAAGAGTATTTCAGAGAGTGTTCTAAGATGCCAATGACTTACTATGGGTGTTCTGTTTGTCATTTTTCGACGTATAACTAAGAGGGTTTAATATATAGATAATACTCAACAATCTGGTTCAGAGAGCAAAATTCTCTAATATGAGAAACAATTGCTCTCTGACACGGTTTATTTAGGAGTCGTCTAGAGAGTTTCAATCCACTGGTTCATCGTGTCTATATGCTTATATAGTACATCCAGATGTCCACCGGATAATACCTCGTATCTGTTCTTACTATTGTCGGGTAAGTTCTCGTACATATCATTGTGTGAATAGATATGCGTCAGTCGATCATTCTCACCCGATAGGATAAAGATGGGTGTTTTAATCTTCGCAGATATAAGTAGTGAGTCGGGATATTCATTGACATGGTAATGCGTACAATAATATTCGGCAGATGCATAAATAGTATATCGCCGGCCTTCATTCATCTCATTGAAGTTTGCGTACTTCTTACCTTTTCCTTGCTCCTGCATGGCACAAGCCTTATCGGCACTATCTTCGGTGGCCATACGCAGCTTGCCGGCATTATTCGGATCATGACCCGGTGCGACCGAGATCAAGCCCACTACTTTAGGTGATACCTTACCGGAGCCATACTGCAGGATAGCCATGCCACCCATACTGTGACCGATTACGACGACTTTACTGGCACCCAGTTGCTCTATGGCACTGTCAATAATCTCCATGCCCTGGGTACGCGTGCCTTTATAATTGAGTTCAGACCATGGCATCACAGGGGCGATTACCGAATAGCCTTGTGCCCTGATTTTGGCGATAAACTGGTCATTATGATGCAAGCCCGGATTTCCCCGCTTGCCATGTAGGAAGACAATGCCTATATCCTTCTGCTGTTCTTTTACGGCATAAACCCAGCCAGGAGTAGAATATTTCGATGCTGCAACAAGATCGACACTGGTGTAGGGATTACTTGCACAGCCATTTAAAAACAGGGTAACGACAGAAGTGATTAATATGGATAATATTTTCATATGTTTTGAGTCCTTCAAAGCGAATAATTATTAATATTTTATCTGTTCGGATAAGGCAGTACTTTATTTGACAGCAGCGCGTCATTGACACAATACCACAATCTTCTATTCTGACAAGGTGACTGGTTTTGTTTTCAAGGAGGAAGCACTATGTCCAAGGCTAGGAAAAGTCTGATTTCTGTTAATGAAACATCTTATTATCACTGTATATCACGTTGCGTACTCAAAGCGCTTCGTGGTGTATTTTTAGTTTGAATACGCGTATCAACTCTTGTTGTTTGTGACAAAGAATACCAGGGTCAGAGAGTAATCTTATTTTGAATTCGAAACATTGACCTCTAATCCGGTTAGATCGGAACAAAGTAGTCGCTTTATGTGGGATGAAATATTGAGTGGTTTCTGTCCTGGGTTATTTGTTTTTCTTTTTACTATTTTGTGTTTGATTTTCACCCAATATTTTCAGTGCGCCATGGTCCGTAAGCCTTTTTCCCTTATAGCTAGCAAACAGCAATACCAGTGCCAGAGTAAAGAAATGCAGCTCAGGAAACTTAAGCACTATATTCCGTAAAAATTCATTACCCAGGATCGGAATACATAGTGATGCAATGAATATGGTATTGAATAGTCTTATCAGGGCGGCTTCTGCATTGGTTCTGGCCATATAGCTGTAAAACAGATCGACCAGAATCGCCAAAATGATGGTGGGCAGCAAAACCATAAATCCGGGTGGACTAAGGGAAAAATAGTCCATAACAGAAACACTCAGAACGGTACTCAATATAATAAAGATAAATATAATAGCCAGTCTTGGCGAACGCTTCAGAGTATCAGGCAGTAGCATTCGTACCGACAAGGCAACGACTACCACCATGCCAGCGACAGCAAAGGTCATACCCAAATCTGCAGAGACCATCGCCAGTCCCAATAATGTTACTGAGAAAATCCCATAGGGAACAAGGCCGATGATGTTACGCATAAAAACTGTCAGCATTACGCACAATGGTAATATCAGTAGATAACCCAGTGCTGACTGGGTGTCGGTATCCAGTCTTTGTAGATCCAGAATATTGTGGAGTTCTTGTTGTGTGCTATCTCTGCTAAGGTCTAGCATGTCTAGATCTTCGACTACATAAAATATTTCAGACACAAGTGAGGCATCTTTCGCTTTGAAGATACGGGGGTTATCATACGTAAATCCCACGTAGTTTCCTGGCAGCCCAGAATCGAAACCCTTATCAGGATCATAGGGTAACCAATATCTTTGTTCGTCATACAATTCAACCCAAAAATATGGAGACGTTTGACTGGCTTCTTCCAGAATAAATCCTGTGACCAGCCTGGCAGGAATATTCTGTTGGCGGAGCAGTGCAATGAATAATCTGGCTCGACCCAATATTGTTGCCCTGTTGTCGTGCATAACATTAACCATATCATCATAACGCTGTGCAGTGTCTTTTGGGATTTGCACCATATAGTCAAAGATCCTGGATACCATCTCCCGTTTTTTGTCTACCCCATGCAGTAGACCCGTATTAATCCCGGACAGTGCGGGTAATAGCCTTTGCGCCTCAACCGTTTGATGCAGGTATTTCAGACGCAAGCCTGCTGTTAATCTGGAAGATTTGGTTTTGATACGCACCGGCTCGGGACTTAACTGAAAATGGTATTCACTGGTAAAGCTGGCACGGCCGGGTTTAACAGCTCGGGCGCGTATAACACCCTTGGGCTGATTCCTGGGCGAAAGGATGCTGAAGCCCGGATGAGTAAAGCGCTGGGAAATGGATTTATAGTAGCGGCCGGCATTTGGTTTGGGAATAGTAATAACGGCATCATGTTGATTTACAAATTCTGCAGACAGGGTAAGCTTCCACACTGTATCCCCATTGCTGATATGCTCCGGAACCAGATGCAGGAGTCGGTATCCCAGCACTGATATACCTAATAGCAAGAAGGAACCAATTAATGCAGTGGTTGTCAATTTAACAGGCTTAGGATATCCAGAACGGTTCAATATTCAGGTGCCTAATTTATTGTTTTCCATAATTATTTAACAGTATAGGCAAGAGGTTATCAGATGAACACCAAGGTTATACGCTTTCTGTCCATATCCTGCTTGCTGTGGCTCTCCTTGGGCACGGCTCTGGCGCAGCAGCTCCGTATAGGTTGGGTCGAGGCCGTGCACATCAATGATACAGACTATCCTGTTATTGCCAAGATCGACACCGGGGCAGATAACTCATCGATAAATGCCCGGAATATCAAAATCGTCCAGTACAACGGTATGCGCTGGGCTCAATTCGATATTACCAATCGGGATAACCGACAGTTGAGAATCGAACGGCCCATCGTACGGGTAACCCGTATTAAGACCAAGGATGGCGGTGTACAAAATCGAAATGTAGTAGAGATGGAAATATGCATGTCCACGATAAAGAAAAAGATCGAGGTCAATCTGGTTGACCGCAGCCACTTCAAATATCAGATGCTGATTGGCAGAAGCTTTCTCAATCCTGATTTTATTGTGGACTCCAGTGCCGAGTTTCTTTACCAGCCTGACTGTATAAAGAGTTAAGGGCTATGAGGTTAGGTCTTGCCTGGTAAATAGTATGGATACACGGATCACGAGTACACCCAGTACTTGATTTCCAAAACTGGAAAACACATCAATAGAATTAAACGATTTTAGTTATATTATGATGTTATGTGGTCATCAGCGCTCAGGTCTTGCCTTTTGCTAGTCTGTGGTGAATGGCAAAACGTAGGAGCTGCCACCGTCACTCATTTAACGCCGATCGACTACTTTTGTTAAGTATTTTTAGCAACGCCCATCAGTACTGGCATAGCCCCCTCGCTGCTTTCAAGTGAAAACGCTCTTGTTATTGTCGCGTCACCAAAACCAGCGCATGAAAATGCCGTTTTAATCATCGCCTCAGTGAGCCCGAAGTCTGAATCTGCATCTGTTTTTAGCCAGTCCCACTTTACAAAAATACCACCGGGTTTTAATAGGATCAATGTGCCTTCATAATTTGGCATAAAAGAACATATAGATGAAGCCACTATCAAGTCGAATTTCGAATGAAGGGATACATTTGGCTTTAGAATTTTACAGGTTTATGGCTATGTGGATGACCCTTTCTTTCATTTAAACGATTTCGCAAACCTGATTGGTAACTCTTATACTATGCCGCTATTGCAACATAGATTCATCTCTTGCCAGTATCACCCATATCATTCGTGCCAATTTGTTCGCCAGCGCTACTATCAACACAGGCTTGGGTTTTTTTGGCAACATATTCTTTGCCCATTCATTCCAGCGTGAAGGTGTTT
>Ga0224506_10001088_pt1 | contig 19962 bp, 23 predicted proteins | sample SF_Jan12_sed_USG_2_FD_169108 | JGI IMG/M metagenome (GOLD analysis project Ga0224506, IMG submission 169108) | Sediment microbial communities from San Francisco Bay, California, United States - SF_Jan12_sed_USGS_8_1 | ecosystem: Environmental > Aquatic > Marine > Sediment | place: USA... | reverse complement strand
TTCACAGCCTAGTTTCCCATTTTTAAAGAAACTACCGAATCGTGACACAGGTGGTTTTTGAGGTCAAGAATAATTAAAAAAAAATTGAACTTTGGTAAATATACGAAATTACAAAACATTTCTTAGTAATCATATGTAACAAAAACATATAAGTTTGCTCAGAAATAAAAATAAAATTGAAACATTTTTGCGAAGTCCGTTAAACTTTATCAAACAAATTTCTCGGATGAAACAAAAAATGGCAATCCCTAAACGTGAAGCTGCAGTATATTTATTAATAGCTTTCGGTTCTCTATTAATGATTTCTTATGTACCACACATGTTCCTTGATGGGCTTATAGAAGATTCGCTTAAAAAGAAAATTACAATTTTTTTGACGATTAGTTGGGCAATTGGCTTGACAATTTTGGGTTGGGATATAGTGAGAAAACGCAGCGGTAAAAAAGGATTATTTAAAAATTCTTAATTCGGATTTTATAGTATCGAATGCTGACTGGGACTCAAATTGGCCTTTATGGAATACAAACTGCTTACGCTTTCCAGACATATCCAAGCCTACTAAGCCAAAGCTTTTTCCGGCAAAATCAGCAAAAAAACGCACATCTTTAACCAAATCTATCGCATCACCATTTTTCAAATTTAAATGCACAGCTTTCTTTGAAACCACTAGTTTTACTGGTGCGCTCGCTAAAAGCATCAAACGTGTTTTAAATATTCGATTGAATGCAATTAAAAAGATAAATGTCGTTAAAAAAATTAGCAAGTATGTAAACGACTGATTGCCGCTATACCAGAGCTGCGAAGCCACAAGCGCCAAAATTAGTAGCGTCGGGATGTATAGAATCAAATCCCAAACCATACCTTTTTTATCTTGAACCAATAAATATTCAGAGCTCTTCAAAGACATGGCAATTAACTGGCTTCTTCCGCTTTTGGTAATACAAGCGAAATAGCATAATCCATTTCGTTATATAACATACGACCCGCACGCTGAAATTTAACGACGCGGTTTGCATCAATTATAAAAGTCCACGGGTCACCTTTGACCTGAAATGCAGTAAACGCCTGAGGGTTCTTATATTGGTCCATATGTAGAAAAATGACATCGTTACCATATTTCGCGATCATAGCTTTTAACATTTGTAATTGTTTATCGCAAACTGTGCAGTGACCCGGAGTAGCAAACTCAACAACAACAGGCTTGCCTAATTTCAAAGCTTGATCAATTGAATATTGGTACATGCGCTCATCCGGATAACGATACGTTGTCAATTTCGACATATCACCATCAACGTCTTTCAAATAGCGCGTTCGCACTTCTGGTGCAACCGATCCAACCGTCATTAAACCTTCGGCAGGCTCCAGACAAGCACTTAAAGAAACAACAAGCGATCCGAGTAAAAGAATACTAAGACTTCGCATAAAATTTCTCCCAGCCAGCACAAGTTTTAAATAGATTGTATGCCCAAATACAATTAGCGATTAGAACTAGGGTGCCAAAAATACCCATAGTGGCTAATAAAGGTTTCACAATAGCCTCCACTTCATCAGGTGTGGAGTTTAAGCTAGCCATCCCACCTAAAGTTCCAGCCATAACAAAAAATACAACCATACCGATTAGACCAATATTGTGAATCCAGAAATGAACTTTAACTAATGTCAGACTGTAAATAGGTCGATTGACCAAACGCGGGATAATGTAGTACACGGCGCCAAAGATGGCCATTTCCACCCAGCCCAAAAGATTGATATGCGTGTGGCCACGAACAATTAAATCTCCGTGCATACGATGATCGACAAAATAACGAAGCTCTGATATGCCGCCCATAATCGCACCCCATGAAAATCCAATGAGGCTGTAAATAATACAACAATAGATAAACCACAAGGTGTACTTACGATAGGTAAGTTCTTGTGAATGTTCCCACGGTGTTGACGACATATATTACCTCAAACCTTTATTCTTGGAGGGCTTCGCCAGATTCAATTGGCGGTTTGTCACGAATATCTTGATATTTATCTTTCCATTCTTTCGGCGCCCAGACTTTAACCATGTTATCGATAAATTCAGAACGCTCTGGCGGTGGAACTTTTGCTACAGAAGAACCAGCGTCTGCTTTTAGTTCGGAAAGGAATACTGCCATTTTACGAATTTGGTCTTTTGGCATTCGAGAAACATAGGCCGCTTCTTTTGGTGGAATACCATGATCTAGCGTCTGCGCACCATATACATCTTCAGGTCTTAGCAAAAATGACTCGATCCAATCAGCATCTCGTTTTGAGCCAATTCCATCAAGAATCAAACCCATGCTGGTTCCAGTCCTCAATGCTCTATGACATGAATTACAACGTGCCTCACGATAGATTTTCGACCCTTCTTTTCCGACTTCGGAGAAATCGAAAAAAGTCGTCTGTTTGAACATAGGCTCTTCTTTTGAAAGCCTAACGGATTCCAGCCCTATATATGCAATTACAGCTAAAACAAAAAAGACGCCGAATATAATAAATAGGATTTTTTCACCAGATTTCAGAGTTTGTTTCTTTTTCATGGGCACATTATACCAGCTATATAAACTTTAAGAAAAGCAGACAAGAATAATTTGGTTTAATTCTAATTACTGCAAACATAAAAAAAGGCGGGTAAAACCCGCCTTTTTTTTTAACCAGAATATTCTAGTGATCATAAGGAGTAAACATGTTACCCAAAGTGTAATCAGAAGCACCAGTTAAATAAGCAGCTGCATTGTTAATGTCTTCATCAGTCATTGCACGAGCAATTGCTTGCATTTGACCCATAGGATCATTGTTACGGCTACCATCACGCCATTTTTTCAATTGGTTGACCAGGTAAACATATTTTTGGCCACCAATACGTGGATAGACTGGCGGTGCACCGCGACCATTATAGCCATGACAAGATCGACATGCCGCTAGTGGTTTGGCGCGATTACCTTGACCAAACTCAACAATTGATTTTCCTTTATGAGATTGACCAACTACAGTTCCATTCTCAGCTAAAGCTTTTAAATCGGAACCTTTGGTGCCATCGTCCTTAATTTTAATTGACTCAAGATATGTTGAAACATCATTACGATCTTGAGCACTAAGACCTTTGGCATTAGCATTCATAACAAACATGGTGGTATCCATGCGCTTGTCAGTTGCGAAATCCTCTAACTGCTTACGTAAGAAAATTGCGAATTGACCAGCAATACGTGGCGTACCCATGTTGTCATCGCCCATGCCATCTTGCCCATGACAAGAAGTACAGGCTGGAACATCACCCTTACCATTTTTGAAAATTTGTTCACCATTTTGAACATTACCGTTACCACGCGGGTACTGCGCTGATGACATAGCAATAGACGGAATTACTATACCCAGTACAAACGCAGCAGCCGATACAGCTGTAGCTAAGCGTCGCATATTCAGAAGCCCTCCCAGTTAATAGCCTCCCAGATCCTAACTTTTACCGCACAAAAAAAACGCAATGCTTTTATGTGGGCACTCTCGTTTTTAAAGCCCTACGAATTCATCTTGAGCATTATCCACGCCAAGAAAAAGGCCCCTACGAACCATAATAGGTAGATAATTGCAACTGATTCTGTATTTAACACGGCTAACCTCCCTCAAAGATAAACAAAGCCGAATAAACATTGCTGAAGTGATTTCTTACACTACTAGATTCCGCATTCAATCATTAAACGTTAAGCCTGTCAACAAAATGAAACTCAAAGAATTTTAAAAACGTTTAATTAGAAACGACTAATGTGAAAAGCATTTAATATTTACACTGCAAGCATGATGACCACACGAAAATATTTCGCTATGCTTTCACTCCTTTTTTCACACAACGAATTAATCCAAGTATTTTACTTGGAAATAATTAAAGACGCAGGGTACATGAAACATTATTTTGAAAATTACTGGGGATTTATCGCACTAGGCTTATGGGTTGGTGCATGTTTACTTTTTGATTTAGTCAGACTTGATGCCTATGGCCTCGATGAACAAGCCGCACGTGGCTTATTACTTAACTGGAGTGTCTCCGACAATATCGTCAGCCCTATTGTAGTTTTTGGCGTTCCAGATTTTCGCGCATTATTATTTTTACCGGTTGGAATTTATTGGGCAGGCAATATGCTAGCTGCGAAAATTTTTAGTTTAGTCATTTGTTTTACTGGCATTGCCCTGTTATATAACTGGGCAAAACGACAAGACAGCAAAGAAAGTGCTCTCATCAGCGCGTCAATATTTGCAATCAGCCCAGTTGTTATTTGGCAAGTGGACCAAATCGGCGCGGCCCCATTTTTATTAATGGCGTTTGCAGTAGGCGCGTGGCTAGATCAGGCTTATCGTGCCAAGCCCCGTTATTTTGGTGGATGGTATTTTGCGCAAATGTTAATGGTAGCCATTGCTATTACGATACATCCTATAGCATTAGCCTACCCCTTGGCATTAGTTTGGACCTGGTGGCGCAATGGCGACGAACATAAAACCTCGCGACATATATATATTGGCTTGGCCATATCCAGTCTAATCGCACTTGCAATCAGTAATGGCTGGCAGAATATAAATTGGTTTAACAATCCCATTCAAACACTAGCACAAGCCTTAGAAGGCTCTGTGATGGTTAATAACGCAAAAGTCCACTGGGTTAGCGGACTTATCATTACCATGTTACTCATTCCTTTGGTCATAATTGACAAAAATTATTTGGTAAAAAGTTTGCTCGGCAAAATGCTTCTCATTGCATTATTTATCGGCTTGGCTACTGGCGATCAAGTCTGGGCAACCTTTGCCTTTGTCATTTTGATATTTCGTTGGGTCGCGGTTCTAATTCGCGCAAGTGAAAATTCCAGTAAAGATAGCTTACTTGGGCAGCGAGGACTACTCATCGCGTGCTGCTTCATTGCTACAACAGCATTTATGCTCGAAGCAAAGGCACATGCAGTATCAAATAAATTACAGCTCTTAAATGCCGAAGATGAATTAATCGAAAAAATGGTTACCATCGCTAGTGACAACGACAAACCTTTTAGAGCATTAAGTCAGTGGCCTGCGCGCACGATGCTAGCAACAAAACGTGATGTGTTTCCCTTGGAGTTTTTGCCAACTGCAATTGATAAAATAGGCGTTGAGGGTTTTCTAACGGCATTACACAGCTATACCCACATAGTGCTCGCGCCGAATCAGGCGCAAAACAAAGTGTTAAATGATCGCTTATCTTCATTTACACACGAAATGGAAACTTTAGGTGTATTTTCTGGGGGTGTAATTATCGAGGTTAGAAATCATACGGTCGAACTTCGAAACTACCGTCCACAAATGCCCAATAAACCGGAAGACGATCCCGCAACATCCACGGAAAAAACTAATTAAAATCTCACAGGTGGTTAATATGCAAATGAGAATTTTATGAATCGCGCTTATCGAACCTTTGTACTTTGGTTGATTTGGGGTTCTGCCGCAACCACGATTTATCTCGGGCTTTATTTAGATACGGATATTTTAACATTTCTACGCCAAGACGAAAGTCGTATCACATGGATAATCATCATGCTATTTGGTATAGGCGTGGCGACCAGCTTTTTCCTCACCGTCATTATTACTGGCGAATGCGTAGAAGCTGCCCACCAGGAAGATCTTGCGAAAGAAAAAGGTCTCATGGGCTTGGAACCCAGCCATCACAAATTGAAATCCGTCAATCGATTTTATAATTCATTAAAAGTCGTTGCAGTCACCAACAATCAACCTGATGTTGATGCTTTGTTGTCGCTCGAATATGCCTTCTATGCCCGCATCAGTCATGCAATAGAAGTCATGGGCAATTTATTAATCACCTTGGGGTTGATTGGCACGGTTATGGGTTTAACTTTCACCTTAACCGGTCTTACAACCTCGCTTGACGCTCTAGGCACAGACCAAGATTTGTTACTCGCAGGCTTAAGAAAGGCTATGGCGGGCATGGGGACCGCTTTTTATACCACTCTGTTGGGCGCCGTTCTTGGTGGTGTACTATTACGAATTTTTGCATTAATCACCGAAAACGGCATTAACGCTTTAAACGATAGTATATTACATACTTGCATGGTTCATCTTGCTCCTGATTTTAAAAACACCATCGAGCGCGACGTGCGATTTTTAAATGTTGAAATCGAAGCGTTAGGCGAACGTGTCGCAGCTTTACAACATGTATTTCGCGACTCCAAGGGTTCGATCGTTGAGTTCCATGAAGCAATAAAAGATTTATATAAACTTTCGGGTGATGATGATGGCGTTTATAACCTACGAGAAACTTTGCGAATGCAAAAGTATTATCGCGCATTAATTCGACAGGAAATGAAATTGATGCAAACATTAAATCATTCTTGGTGGGTGCGTTTTCGTGATTTTCTAAAAACAAAACGAAATTAAACATATGAAGACTAAACGTCGTTTTAACTACACAAACATCTATGAAAGTTTTTCTGATGTTGCATTTCTTATGTTGGCGACATTTATTTTCTTAATGGTGACAATATTGCTCACCTCGCGTTTAGCCCAGGAGTATGAAGTACCAAAACTAAAAAAAGAGATTCTAGAACTTAAGAATAAATTGGCGTTATCAGAATTAACCAATCAAGGCTTAAGCGCTAATCTTGAAACCATGGCCTTAAGCGCCGATGGTAGTGCAATTGATAGAGTGGTGCAGTCAACGACTTTCGGTCGTAAGGATTTTGATTTATTTGTCCAAGGCCTAAAACAAATTCCCGGTAGCGACATACATTTGGTTGTTGATGCTTCTGGGTCGATGCATGGTTTATCAAATTTTCTCATTCCTATTTTACGAGTCATTGTCATACGTTCACAGAAAAAACTTGGTGCAATTACGTGGTTTACCGATAACGAGGCCCAGACTTATACGGGCACCATGGGTGAAATGTTTGATAAGCTCATGTCAGGCGCGCCATTTGGTGGAAACCGCGAAACCATCGGCAAAGGCTTTCGTGTCGCTGCACGCAATGCCCCACCACCCGGAGCCTATTTGTTAATTGGTGATGAGCCTTCAACGGATATTGTTTACTATTCCGATATTCCAAGCCCCGTTTTCACCCTACCACTGGGGCGCTCAGACCCAGAAACCAACCGAAATTATCAAGAAATTGCCAATAAAACCAAAGGTAAAATGCTGCATCTCGACTTTAAGTAAGTGTTCATATTTAACCCATATGATCTATATGCTCAGGCTGTAACAATCCGTATATTTGTACTTCTAATTTTAAGTGCTATGCTGGGTTATGACGATTAGAATTTATGCAGTTTGAGGGACCAAGGAATTTCATTACATGATAATTATACCCGAGAATACAACACTTAAAGGCGAACTGTTCAGCTCTGGACAAGTTTGCTACGACGGTAAATTCGAAGGCATCGGCGACGTCAAAGGACAGTTAATTTTAAGTAAAAAATGTGTTTGGAAAGGCAAAGCAATTGCCGATGTCATTATAATTGAAGGCACCGTTGAAGGCGATATTATTGCGCGTGAACGTCTGGAAGTTCATGAAAATGCGTTGGTTACAGGCAGAATCATTGCGCCGAGCATAATGATTTTGCAAGGTGCACGCATAACTGGTGATCTCAAAATGGAAATCCCAGATCCAAGTTTAAGCTTGTTAACAGATAATAAGAAACCAGACGAACGTGATGCTGAGATCGAAACTACAGAGCCTGCGCTTGCTCAACGTAAAATTGTCGGCGAATAGTGTCTCTAGGTTAGCAACACATCATAAGCAAAAATTAGGGCAATCAAAACTGCTGTAGTACTGGATAACAATACTGCAGCGGCTGCGATATCTTTAATCGCTTTAATCGCTTCACTTTTTTCCGGCTGGATAAAATCACATAAGCGCTCTATGCAAGTGTTAAGCATTTCCACGACTAAGACAATGAGCGCACACAAAAGTAAAACTACACTCCAGAGGAGTGGTGGTTGTATCCATATAAGCAATGAAAGTAATGCACTAAGTGCCAGAATATGAAAAACAAAACTGTTTTCTTTCCAAACAAAGTAAAATCCACTTAACGCATTTTTTAGTCGAAGCAGAAAACGTTGATTCTTGAAATTAGTCTTCACGATATAAGGAAACGATTTGATTATTTACCGCTAGTTGGTGTTCTCGCCAATATTCACTATAAAGGGATTTGTAATCGAAACCATCGCTTGTATGTTCTACAAACACAGGATAATTCACCCAATTCATCCGCCTCACAATACGCAAAGGTTTTATTTCGCAATACCAAATTTTCTCTTGGTTATTTAGTCTTGCATACGTCCAGACATCAAGGCGTTGAAATTCCCCATGCGCAGACTTCAACACATAAGTCATTTCATTTTTACGACCATTCACAAATCGGGGCAATAAGGGTATGTCATCTGTTTTGTGGTCTGCAAACCACAATAAAAAATTCTTCATACTAGTATCTGCTTGTTTTTGCCAACCTTGATTTTGTAATATGGTTTTAATTTTATTTTCATCGCCAGCCCACAACCATTGCTGCATCCCTGCTTGTACTTTCGGCAAATCTGCTTTTTCTCTTGCCCGGACAAATTCATCCAAATTGGTTTCAGGTATGGCATAAAAGAATTCCAGCCGTTTGTTCAGATCCTCACTGAAAAATGCAAACGAAACCGTAAACGAAAAAACAAAAAAGGCGGCGGATAAACCGGCCAGATAACCAAGGCTAAATCCAGCACTACATTCTGAAAAAACACCTGCAATGACTAACAACACCAACATCGATGCAGCCAGGCTAAAAATTTGTAAACTTAAAATTTGTTGATCAACATAAACCAAACTCATTATTTGCATAATCAGTAAAATCCAAAAACCGGAGTATAACAACCAGTGGTATTTGAATCGGATTAGCTTAGTCATGGCGATAAGTAGTGTTCCATAACTAAAAACAGCGACGGAGATAAAGGAGTAGGGCCAACTAAATAAATATGCAGTTAGCATTTGAAACATCTGCATTAACACTGCACTAGTAATTGTTATGCGAAACAATTGTTTGGATTCAGGACTATTGTTCAACCAAGTAAACAAGGCTAAAAATGCCATCATTAAACTCAGACTGAAAGGATGTACGCTGTAATAGAAGAACAAAGACACCTGATCAATCCAAGGCATGCGCAGATGATGGGTTTGTTCCAACATCCAACGATCAAGACTTAACAGTTCTCCACTATTAAGTAAAATAATGACCATGAATCCTAAGAAGAAGATCGTGGCGAACACTGCAAATAAAGAGCTGATTGTCTTAAATTGCTGTTCTCCACCGGTGTTTATATCTTTAAGTAAATGACCTAAGCGTGGTTGTTTAGACCATTTTCCGACAAGCTGATGAATCATGTTCATGAGGCCTGGCAAAAGTAGTTGAAAGAAATACCGCACTAACCAAATAATAAGAGCGAGTAAAACCGCAATAGATACTAAGAATAGACTGAATCGTGTGGTTATGCCACTGGCTAAGTTGATTGCAGAACCAAACAATATACCCGGCATTAAATAGGCAGGTGCCCAGGCCATAGCAGAGAAAATATTGATACTAAAAAAATAGGCTGGTGACAAGCCGAATGATCCGGCAATTGCTGGTATGACTGGTCGAATTGGTCCAACAAAACGTCCAACAATGATACTCTTACCACCATGACGCTGAAAATATGCCTGACCATTGGCTAACATTTCCGGGTGTTTGTTAAACGGCCACCATGCGTGCATGCGTTCTCGATAATGACGACCGATTAGAAAACTAATTCCATCACCCGCAACCGCACCTAAAAATGCGGCAATAACACTCGGCCAAAATCCGATTATATCTGCACCTATGAGTGCGCCAATGCCAAATAATAAAGCAACGCCGGGTAACACGATGCCAACAATAATTAGCGATTCGCTAAATGCGATTAGAAAAATAATTAGTCCAGACCAGCCAGGGTGATGACTAATCCAGTCAAATAGCGCTTGATAGGTGGAAATATCCATGATTCAGCTAGGGTATCACAGCAAAACAAAAAGTTTTGCTGTGATAAAGACAATTATGCAATTTCCGCAAATACACGCTCTGCTGCATCGAGTGTGTGTTGGATATCTGCTTCCGTATGAGCACTTGAAACAAATCCCGCTTCGTATGCCGAAGGCGCTAAATAAACGCCTTGTTCTAACATAGCGTGATAAAAAGTTTTAAATAGCTCCACATCACAACGACTGAGTTGTTCAAATTTGGAAACTTTTTCATCGGTGAAAAAGAAACCGAACATGCCACCGACTTGATTGGTACTTAAGGCAATGCCGGCAGCACGGGCTCGAGCCTCTAGACCCTCACATAAAGCCTGTGCATGTTTAGCCAAGCCTTCATGAAAACCAGGAGCAGCGGCCAATTTTAAAGTTGCCAAACCTGCCGCCATTGAAACCGGATTTCCTGATAAAGTGCCCGCCTGATAAACCGGACCCAATGGCGCAATTTTTTGCATAATTTCGTTTTTACCGCCGAAAGCTCCCACAGGCATACCCCCACCAATGACTTTACCAAGTGTGGTCATATCTGGTGTAACACCATAATGGGCCTGGGCTCCACCTAAAGACACACGAAATCCAGTCATCACTTCATCAAAAATCAATACTGTGTCGTGTTGATCACAAACCTCGCGCAACCCTTGTAAAAATCCTGGCAACGGTGGAATGCAATTCATATTTCCCGCCACTGGCTCAACAATAATGCAGGCGATGTCATTACCAATGTCAGTGAACACCTGTTTTACTTGCTCAATGTCATTGTAGGTAAGGGTGATGGTGTGCTCGGCCAGACTCGCTGGGACCCCTGGCGATGTAGGCACACCTAAAGTTAATAGACCGGAACCGGCTTTTACTAACAAGGAGTCACTATGGCCATGGTAACAACCTTCAAATTTTACTATTTTGTCACGCCCAGTAAATCCTCTCGCAAGGCGAATCGCGCTCATGGTAGCTTCCGTTCCAGAACTCACCATACGTACTAAGTCCATAGATGGCACTAATTCACAAACTTTTTTCGCCATTTCGGTTTCAATAGCCGTGGGTGCTCCAAAACCTAAACCATTAGCAACTGTAGTTTGAACGGCAGCAATAACATCAGGATGTGAATGTCCAGCAATCATAGGGCCCCAAGACGCTACATAATCGATATAACGATTAGCATCTTCATCCCATAAATATGCGCCATCGCCTTTGGTGAAAAACACTGGGTCGCCACCCACACCTTTAAACGCCCGAACCGGGGAGTTGACGCCGCCAGGAATTACGCTTTGTGCATCAACGAATAAGTCATGTGAACGAGTCATGCATCATCCTTTAGTCAAATTGTTTTGTTTGGTTTAATATTTTTCGCTTTGCTCCAGTGCATTTGCATTTTTCTTGGAGCCCGCGATATCTGGAAAGGGATAATTATATCATTGATTGGCAAATAAACGTTGAAATCCACGAGCCCGGCTTTCAATATTAGGCCGATTAAATAACGCATCAATAACCGCGACGGCATCTGCTCCCGCCATTATCAAACCAGGCGCATTCTCCTCTGTGATTCCACCAATGGCAACAATTGGCACTGTTAATTGCAATTTCGCCCGGTGCAATAGTGGTAAATCTGCCGGGCTCGCGTTAGGCTTTGTTTTTGAAGGGAAAAATCGGCCAAATGCGACATAATCCACTCCTTGGCCTTGGTATTCAAGTGCTTGATCAAGCTGGGCATAACAAGAAACACCAACTATTGCCTCACTGCCCAAAGAATCTCGGGCTTTTTTGTAGGCACTATCGTTTTTGCCAATATGTACCCCATTTGCGGCAACTTTTTTTGCCAATAAGACATCATCATTAACTATGAATAAGGCATTATATTGCACACACAAATCACGTAGACGAGTTGCATTTTCTAGTTTCTGCTGGCTGCCGGATGACTTGTCTCGATATTGAATAATATTTGCGCCACCTTGCAAACAAGCAGCAACACGAAGCATTAAATCTTCTGCTGTCAGTCCGTCAGGAGTGATCGCATATAGTCCAGAAATTCTGCTCGACATTAAGCTTGTTTCAAATCCTCGGCAGACTCGAATTCAATTTGCTCTTCTTCTTCCAATGCCCAGAAAAAACGATTAGGTATATGTTGGCCCATTCCCATTCGTCGGCCTGCAGATAGTGTTTCCCAAGTATAACGCTGTGCTTCGTGAACAGCAGATAGGGGATCCAGCCCTTGAGCTAATAAACCGGCAATTGACGAAGCCAGCGTACAGCCGGAGCCGTGATAAGTATGAGGTAATCGCTCCCAGGTATACGTGTCGAGAATACGACTATTGGAATATAAAGTATTGACCACGTTTTGTGTATTTTCATGGGTTCCAGTTATCAAAACATATTCAGCACCCATGTCCATTAATTCATGCGCGCAAGCATCGAGATTATCCGCCTCACTGCAAATAATCCTCGCTTCGAGACTATTTGGAGTTATTACAGTGGCAAGTGGTATCAGCAATTCACACATTACATCGATTAAATCTTCGTCGGCCAAATCTGTTCCCGAACCGCTGGCTAATACCGGATCGAGCACAATGGGTACATTACCATAATCCCTTAAAACTGAGTGCACCGCCTCAACTACTTCAACACTACCTAACATACCAATCTTGAATGCAGCGACTGGCATATCTTCCAATACCGCTCGTGCCTGCTCAATAATTGTACTCATGTCCAAGGGCATATAACTTTGTACATCTTGTGTGTCTTGCACGGTAATCGCAGTGATGACGGGTGCCACATGCCCACCCATACTAGCAACAGTTTCAATGTCTGCCTGAATTCCGGCACCACCGGTGGGATCATTGCCAGAAAAAGCCATGACTATTGGTACATCTTCTTGGGAATCCACTTTTCTTCTCTCCTAAGGATTAGGCTTTTGTTAACATAGCATATTTAGTTAGAACAAAGATTGCGCAATTAATTCCATTCAAACAACGGGCCTGTTATGCATAAAATTCATTTACCCTGGCAAGAAATAGAAAATGTCTTTTTAGACATGGATGGCACCTTGCTCGATCTGCATTTTGATGACCATTTCTGGCAGGATTATTTACCGCGCCAATACGCGAATAAACACGGCCTCGACTTTATTGCCGCTTTAGCCGAATTACAACCACGATTTAAAGCCAAAGAGGGTAGTTTGCAATGGTATTGCATTGAGCATTGGAGCCGAGAACTGGATATGGATGTGGCTGCATTAAAAAAAGAAATCAAACATCTTATAGGCATTCATGATGGCGTGATCAAATTCTTAAACACAATGCGACAGATGGGCAAAAAGGTTTTATTAGTCACCAATGCGCCACACCCTGTGATCGAACTTAAACTTGATCATACAGGATTGCATAACTATCTTGATAGCATCATTAGCTCACACGACTTGGGTGCGCCAAAGGAAGATCAACAATTTTGGCTGAAATTTCAAGCACAGGAAACGTTTAATAAACAACATTGTTTGTTTGTCGATGACAGCCTAGCCGTTTTAAATTCTGCGCAACGATTCGGTATCAAATATATTGTCGCTATTGCCAAGCCATCAAGCCAACGATCGGCACAGGTGTTTTCTGGTTTCCCGATGTTAAAACATTTTGAGGATTTGCTACCCACCGATTAATCCCAAGGCACCACCTAATAATAATAATAACAAAGCAACGCCCAAGGTGATCAAACCCGTCGCTAATAATTGTTGCTTGCGGTATTTATATGCCAGCCAAAAACATAGGGGAATAACTATGAGCAGAATAATAACAAATCGAGCCACAAATTCATCCTTTTAATAGTGTCATAAGTATAGCGGAAATTTGTTTTGCGTGTTCAACTTGTAGTTGCTGGCGTTGTAAATAGCCAAACCAAGCTTGCAAACCACCACTGTGATAGAAAACAACTCGACTTGCATTAGCAATTTCGCCTTGCGCAATCCTATCGAACAAGCCCATCATTGCTTTGCCTGTGTATATTGGATCGAGTAATATTCCGTGATCTCGATAAAACTGAATGCAAAATTGCACAAGTTCGACATCTATTTTTGCAAAACCACCACGAGCGTATTGTGAAAATAGTTTATAGAAACTTTGCTTTGTTAACCCTTGCTCAGATAACAACTTGTTTATTTGGATTTGCAAATAGTCCGCCTGTTTCAATGCAGCAAATGCCCAAACGTCGCCAGGTACTGAGGCACTAATAACTCCGGCTGTAGTGCCACCACTACCTAACGCCAAACAAAAATAATCCCAATCACCTAGTTGTTGCTGTAGTTCGGCCACACACTGCTGCATACCTTTTAGGGCCAATTCATGAAAACCACCCTCTGGAACTAGTAATGCCTGTGGGTATTGTTGTTTCACGCCTTGAATATAATCTGCATCATAGCGCTTTTTATATTCATTGCGCGATAGATAAACTAAATCATGTTGCTTATTATGAATAAATTGCAAACACGGATTTAGCGGTTTAGTCTCTTCACCACGAACTAATGCGATTAAATGCAAATCTAATTCCGCGCAGGCAGCACTTAGTGCATGCAGATAATTTGAATAGGCACCACCAAAGCTAACAATCGTATCAAACTTATTTTCTATAGCATGATGCAGAATATATTTTAACTTGCGCCACTTGTTGCCAGAGATAAATGGATGTAGTTGGTGATCACATTTAAGATAGAATTTAATCTGCTTTGCAGAAAATTCATAGGATTGTAGAGTTACTAATGTTGACGGTGGGGCTGAGAACAAATGTTCCCAGCGCTCCAAACGATTTAACTCATGCACGTTTTAAATCAAGCGACACTGAGTTAATGCAAAAACGTAAACCCGTTGGCTGTGGCCCATCATTAAAAACATGTCCGAGGTGTGCATCGCATTGCTTGCATCTGACTTCCGTGCGAAGCATTCCATGGCTACTATCTTCGATACAGGCGATGGCCTCCTCATTAATCGCTTGAAAATATGAGGGCCAACCGCTGCCAGAATCGAATTTTGCTTCGGAACTAAACAATTCTGCATCACAACAAATACAATGATAAATTCCTTGATCATAACATTTGTCATATTTGCCAGAAAACGGTGCTTCAGTACCTGAGTTGCAACAGACATTAAACGCTTCAGGGCTTAACTTATTTTTTAACTCGTCCTGATTCATGGGTTATACTTCCGCAACAATATATGCAAGCCAGGATTCCTGTTGGTCAACTTGAGTGACCGCTCGATAGTTACCAGTTCCAACCAAATAATCATTTTCCGGATCGTCTTCATCTTCGGCAAATTCTTCCCAATAAATATGTACATGAGAGAAACCTGCCTCCAATAAAATCTCTTGAAGCTCTGGCAAACTCCACAGTCGCCAATTATAGGTAAATGCATTTTCCATACGTGAACCGTCAGCAAAATCAAAGTGGATATGACAAAGAATATGATTATTGATAGGATTAAATTTTTCTTGTTCCCAAACATAGACAAAATTATCATCATCTACATCGCGATCTTCTTCCACCACATCCATGGTTTCGGTGCCACCAAGTAAATCGAGAAAAAATAATCCGTCGCTGTTCAATCCTTTTAGCACATTTTCAAAATAGCGTTTAAGGATGTCACGCTTTTTGAAGATACAATAACTGAAGTTCATAGCGCACACAACATCAGCTTTTTCTTGAGGCAGGACTTTTAAAACATCTTCATTCAAAAGTTGAACGCGACTTGCGACATCTTCACCAGCAGGTTTAATATTGTGCTCAATACCCCAGTTCAAAGTGTCTTGGCACACATCCACACCTATGGCTTTATTTTTTGGATCCAATTTACACCATTCAGTCGAGAGCAGCGCAGAACCGCAAAAATCTTCGCGCATGAGTTGTGGAAATCCGCCACGAATTTCATTATAGCGATCACGAAAAAAGTCGAGTTCAAATTCTGGGGACTGTACTGATTTCTGGTAAAGAATGTGTTTATCGGCGGTATCGGCCATGGTGGATTTACTGCGTGGTTTTTTCATAGAGCACTCTTTATAAGCTACGGATAGTTTAATTACAAAAGCCTAGTATAGGTAAACATCGCTGGCAATTAAACTTAATATCATTAAAATAGCCGCACATTTTGCCGAATTTAACATTATGTTGTATTGCACACAGATTTATCGCCAAGCCCTGGAAAAGATACTAACACCCTATCAAATGCAACTTGAACTGGTGGCAAACGAACAAGCCATACCCGGCAGTTTCTGGGGGGAGTCCGAGGCAGGCTTAATTGCGGATCGACTATATGTAAGAAACGATACACCGGTGCACTCTGCTTTGCATGAAGCCTGTCATTACATTTGCATGGATCAATCTCGGCGTAATCTTTTACATACTAATGCTGCTGGCGATTATGACGAAGAAAATGCCGTGTGTTTACTGCAAATTCTTTTAGCTGATCAAAGTCCTTTAATAGGCGCAGCACGTTTAATGCAAGACATGGATGCTTGGGGATATAGTTTTCGATTAGGTAATACCCAAGCATGGTTTGAAGCTGATGCTGAAGATGCATGGCAGTGGGCAATAGATCATGGGCTATTAGATTCCAATAAACAACTTACATGGCACTTACGTATAGACTGAACTCATGAGTTTTTATTTAATTAAATTCATTAAAACTATTATTTTTCCGCCGGGCATATTTTTAGTCATGCTCTTGCTGGCGCTTTTTTTCTGGAGACGGAAACCATTACTAAGCAAACGCCTAGTTCTTAGCACCCTAGTGTTATTTTATTTGGCCGCAACCCCGTTGGTTTCCACGTTCCTAATAAGTTGGGTTGAGCCGTATCCGGCCTTAGATATACACAAATTCGAGCACCAAGACGCACAAGCCATCGTTATATTAGGCGGGGGACGACATTTTCCAGCCCCTGAGTATGGTGGTGATACTGTTTCCATGGCAGCCTTAACACGTTTAAGTTATGGCAGTTTACTTGCGCATAAAACTAAATTGCCTGTTTTGGTTACAGGCGGCGTTGCGCCGGGCTCTCAGCTTCAATCTGAAGCCCAACTAATGGCAAACACCTTAGAACAAATTTTTCAAATTAAAGTTAAATGGGTCGAGGGTAAAAGTCTTAACACCGCTGAAAACGCAATATTCAGTGCAGAAATTCTCAAACAGGAAAAAATTTCTAGCATATTTCTGGTAACCCAAGCTTGGCATTTAGCACGTGCAGTGGATATTTTTGAACGACAAGGTTTAACTGTAATACCGGCACCCACTTATTTCGTTGGTTTGTCAAACAGCAAAGGCGCACAATGGTTGTTAGAGCTGTTACCAAGTACGACTGCATTGGAGTACACCCGTCATGCTCTTCATGAGATGCTTGGACGTATCTGGTATTGGCTACGCTACTAAGTTGGTACATGGATTGTGCAATTTAAACGACCAACTAAGTTTCACAAGATTTTATCGAATAACGTATTTCCCAAAATACCTGATGCTTTAAAAATAGACACCAAATACTTGCATGGCAATGTATTCATGACTGTGGTTTAATCAATGCAAACATCTAACCGGGTATATCATGGGGCGCAGGAACTTGATTTGAGTTATTTTTTTATAAAATTTTTGAAGACCATTTTTTTACCTCCAGGTATTTTTATTGTCTTATTTGCTGGTGTTTTATATCTATGGAATAGAAGGCCGTTATTAGCAAAACGACTTGGCCTAGCTACGGTGATTATTTTTTGGCTAGCCGCCACTCCACTGGTATCAAAATCCCTGATGTCTATTATAGAAAGCTACCCAGCCTTAGATGTTGCCGATCCCCGTTTGGAAGCGGCCCAGGCTATTGTAATACTTGGTGGAGGTTTACAATCAACACCGGAATTTGGTGGCGCCACCGTTTCAAAATCCACACTAGCCCGTTTAAGTTATGCAAGTTTATTAGCGCGTATAACCAATTTACCTGTATTGGTCACCGGCGGAGAAATTCCTGACTTGAATGCCAAACCAGAAGCAGAAATTATGGCGCAAACAATGGAGTTCGTTTTTGGCATAAAACCCCAGTGGAAAGAAATTCAATCGCTCAACACTGCACAGAAGGCCAAACTCAGCGCTGACATTCTAAAAGAAAATAAAATCCATACCATTTTATTGGTCAGTCAAGCCTGGCATTTACAGCGAGCGGTTAGTATTTTCAGCGAGCAAGGGCTCAATGTCATTCCTGCACCCACGTATTTCGAGGGTTTTAACAGTACCACCGACGACTTCTGGCTGACTTTAATATTCCCTAACACGGACTCACTGTCGCATAGTTACATTGCTATGCACGAAATAATCGGTCGCATTTGGTATTGGATACGCTATTAATCCAAGTGATAAATTTCACTGCCTTTCTGGCGAAACTCAATGGATTTTTCTTCCATACCTTGATCAATTGCAGCTTCGTCTAACAAACCCTGTTGCGCAGCATATTCTCTTACGTCCTGAGTTATTTTCATGGAGCAAAAACTAGGTCCACACATGGAACAAAAATGGGCAACCTTATGCGCTTGTTTGGGCAAGGTTTCATCGTGAAATTCCCGCGCCCGGTCCGGATCCAAACCAAGATTAAATTGATCTTCCCAACGAAATTCAAACCGTGCTTTTGATAAAGCATTATCACGAATTTGCGCACCTGGATGCCCCTTAGCCAAATCCGCAGCATGGGCCGCGAGTTTATAAGTAATAATGCCTTCTTTTACATCATCTCGATTAGGCAAACCTAAATGTTCTTTTGGGGTGACATAACATAGCATGGCTGTACCGTACCATCCAATCATGGCAGCTCCAATGCCAGATGTGATGTGATCATAACCTGGTGCAATATCAGTCGTGAGTGGCCCTAAGGTATAAAACGGTGCTTCGCCACAGACTTCCAATTGTTTGTCCATATTTTCTTTTATCATGTGCATGGGTACATGGCCTGGACCTTCGATCATGGTTTGCACATCATGTTTCCACGCAATCTTTGTTAACTCACCCAGGGTTTCCAGTTCACCAAATTGAGCGGCATCATTAGCATCGGCTATTGAACCGGGGCGTAATCCGTCTCCCAATGAAAAACTAACATCATAGGCTTTCATGATTTCACAAATTTCTTCGAAATTTGTATAGAGGAAATTTTCTTTGTGATGCGCCAGACACCATTTCGCCATAATTGAGCCACCACGCGAAACAATTCCAGTCAGTCGTTTAGCCGTCAGTGGTACATACCGCAATAACACACCGGCATGAATAGTAAAATAATCCACGCCTTGCTCGGCTTGTTCAATTAAAGTGTCGCGGAAAATTTCCCAAGTCAAATCTTCAGCTTTACCATCAACTTTTTCTAAAGCCTGGTAAATCGGAACAGTTCCAATAGGAACCGGTGAATTACGAATTATCCATTCGCGGGTTTCGTGAATATTTTTACCCGTGGACAAATCCATGATGGTATCCGAGCCCCAGCGAATACCCCATATCATTTTGTCGACTTCTTCTTCAATACCAGAACTAAGCGCCGAATTGCCTAAGTTACCATTAATTTTCACTAAGAAATTTCGCCCAATAATCATTGGTTCTAGTTCAGTATGATTAATATTAGCTGGAATAATCGCCCGCCCCAACGCAATTTCCTGGCGCACGAATTCAGGGGTAATCGCTTGTGGAATTTTCGCACCCCAATCAAAACCTGGATGCTGTTCGGCTAATTGTTCTTTATATAAATCTAAACGTAAATTTTCACGTATGGCCACGTATTCCATTTCTGGAGTGATAATTCCACGACAAGCGTAATGCATTTGTGTGACATTAGCACCCGCTTTTGCGCGTCTAGGCTTACGAAAATGTTCAAACCGTAGGTGCGCAAGTTCGGGTTTTGCGGCACGTTCTAAACCAAAAGA
>Ga0224506_10001087_pt1 | contig 19966 bp, 19 predicted proteins | sample SF_Jan12_sed_USG_2_FD_169108 | JGI IMG/M metagenome (GOLD analysis project Ga0224506, IMG submission 169108) | Sediment microbial communities from San Francisco Bay, California, United States - SF_Jan12_sed_USGS_8_1 | ecosystem: Environmental > Aquatic > Marine > Sediment | place: USA... | reverse complement strand
AGAGTTGGTGTACTGCACCAGGAAGTCACGGTCATACAGACCGGTCTTGATCAGTTCATGAATAATGGCCAGTAACATGGCACCGTCGGTACCGGTCTTGATCGGTACCCACTCATCGGCAATGGCCGAGTAGCCGGTACGTACCGGATTGACGGAGATGAAACGACCTCCGTTACGCTTGAAGTGTGACAGTTCTACCTTCATAGGGTTGGAGTGATGGTCTTCTGCGGTACCGAACATAATGAACAGCTTGGCACGGTCCAGATCCGGACCACCGAATTCCCAGAAGGAACCACCGATGGTGTAGATCATGCCGGTGGCCAGGTTTACCGAGCAGAAACCGCCGTGGGCAGCATAGTTCGGTGTACCGAAGTTCTTTGCGAACAGACCGGTGAGGGCCTGCATCTGGTCACGACCGGTAAAGAGGGCGAATTTTTTCGGGTCGGTAGCACGAATATGACGCAGGCGTTCTTCCATTACATCGAAGGCTTCGTCCCAGGAGATCTCCTCGAACTCGTTCAGACCACGATCAGAACCGGCCTTACGACGCAGCGGCTTGGTCAGACGCGCTGGAGAGTACTGTTTCATGATACCGGAAGAACCCTTGGCACAGAGCACACCCTTGTTCAGGGGATGATCCGGGTTTCCTTCGATGTATCGGACTTCACCATTTCGCAGGTGAACCTTGATGCCACAACGACACGCGCACATATAACAGGTCGTATTTTTGACCTCTACGCGATCTTCGGCATCAACTGCGGCAGTATTTTGCGGCATAGTAGCTGGACCCTAGGTTGAAAAATTGGAGCTATTCTATTTGCGAATATAAGAATTTGCTAATAAATGAAATTATGCACATCATAAATAGTATTAATCATGTTGGCTTGCTAATAATTTTAACTTATGTCCCTGACGGAATTATGGATATATCGATTCATAAAGATACCTATATATAGCAGGCCCCAAGCTATACGAGAAAGGATTTGCATGTTTTTAACAACATGTCGAATGATCTATATCAATCCCTACTAATATAGCGGTTGTTTGGCCCATTTTACCGCGTTATAGTCCGACGATGGACAATCAACTCATCGATGCATACGGCAGATCTATAGAATATCTGCGCCTTTCGGTCACCGACCAGTGTGATCTGCGTTGTTTCTACTGCATGCCCAAGGGCTTTAAGGATTATCAAGAACCGGAGCACTGGCTCAGCTTCGACGAGATCGAACGGGTGATGCGTATCTTTGGCGAGTTGGGCACGAAACGTATACGTCTCACGGGTGGTGAACCACTGGTGCGCAAACAGCTGCCTCAGCTGGCCTCACGCCTGGCCGCCCTGCCTGGCATCGAAGACCTCTCTCTCTCTACCAATGCCACCCGTCTGTCGAAACACGCGGTAACCCTGAAACAGGCGGGCATCTCCCGCATCAATGTCAGCCTCGATACCCTCAAGCCCGAGCGCTTTACGGAGATCACCTCCGGCAAACTGGACAAGGTGCTGGCCGGACTAATGGCGGCCAAGGCCGCCGGACTGTATCCCATCAAAATCAACATGGTGGTGATGAAGGGTATCAACGATGACGAGGTGGAAGATATCGTCGCCTTCTGTATAGAACATGGCTTCACCCTGCGCTTTATCGAGACGATGCCGGTGGGTGATACCGGACGTAATGCCGCCGATCTATTTGTGGATCTCAAGGAGATCAAACAGCGCCTGGAACAACGTTTTGAACTGGTGCCTGGCATGATGCCCGGTGGCGGTCCTGCTCGTTACAGTCGTGTGGCCGGCAGTGATATCAACATCGGTTTCATCACCCCCATGTCACAACATTTTTGTGACACCTGCAATCGTGTACGACTGTCTGTGGATGGCACCTTGTATATGTGCCTGGGCCAGGAACATAAGTTTGAGCTACGCCCACTATTGCGTGCAGGCATTAGCGACGAAGAACTGAAGACTGCCATTCGTCATGCCATCAACCTGAAACCCGAACGTCATGAGTTCAATGAAAAACCCGAACAGGTGATCCGCTTTATGTCGATGACAGGAGGCTGACCAGAACAAATATTCGCACAAAAAAAAGCACGACAATAGCCGTGCTTTTTTGGTCTGCTAGGCAACAGCTTATAGCTTAAGACCCTTGATATCCGCTTCAGTAACGTAACCCATTACATCATTCATCATGAAATCCAATTGCATCTTAAAGACACGTTTGGCTTCTGCATCCTTATTGGCCCACTTGAACCAAATTGGAATCGACTTGCGACGGAATTCTGCAACATCTTCTGCCCCCAGACGAGAGACGATAGAACCGGCCTTCTTAAACTTCTCCATCGCCACAACATTCGCCTTCTGAATAGAAACGTAATGATGCATAGAGAAGATCGATACCTGTTCTTCCATAAAAAACTGCATTTTTGCAGACAGCTTATTCCAAGCTCGGAGATTTACGGTCAGGTCATACAGATCCACAGGCTGGTAGGTAGACATCATGCCCGCTGGACCAAACAGGATGTACTTGGTTACCTGATGGAAGCCCAGATCGTAGTTCACCGCGGGGCCTACATAGTCGGCCGCGTCGATGGTGCCTTTTTCCAGAGCAGGGAAGATGTCAGAACCAGGCAGTGCAACAGTGCTGGCACCAAAGGCCTGGAATACTTCTGCAACCATACCACCCGGCACACGTAATTTCAGCCCCTTAAAGTCGGCGACACTATTTACCGGGGTCTTGGAGTGGATGATGTTGGCATCGTGCTGGATAGGACCAACATAGAACAGGCCTCGCTTTTTATAGATTTCACGGGCCATTTCCAACATCCCCAGGCCATAGAACATGGTGTCCCACTGTGCAGGCTGGTCTGGACCCATAGGATAGGATGATAAGAATACCGTAGCAGGCATTTTTCCCGCCCAGTACAGGGTTGGCTGATTCATTCCCTGCAGTACACCCGAACGTACGGCATCAAATAACGAGTTGTTGTCGGCGGCAACAGACTTGGCAGAGAATGATTTGACTGTTAATTCACCACCAGATTTTTCTTTCAGACTGTCACACCACTCTTTAAACAATGTGTAACCTGTAGTACCGGCATCCCATGAAGACTGGACCTTCCAGGTATGGCCCTTTGCAGCTTCTGCATTACCGATATAAGGTGCACCAATAATCGCTGCACCACTGGCCGCAGCTGCGGTTTTTATAAAATTACGTCGATTAGTATTTGTAGTCATTATTATATCCAAAGCACTAAAAATGAACCACAACCATAATACAATCTCTTCACTGAGTCTTATTATTTTTGTATCAGATATAGAAAATATTACTTGTCAAACATTAATTGTCGCAACGTAGAAAAAATATTCAAAAAAAAGCGGAATAGAAAGTCTATTCCGCTAAGTGGAGGAGGGTTGCTTACAACTCTCTCAATAAATAATGACTTTATTTATTCTCTGTGCTGGAAGATGCGCTGTTCTTCACCTCTTCATACCACAAATCATGATGCTGCTTGGCCCATTCTACGTCCACCTGACCGGTAGTCATTGCTTCCAATGAACCCTCACTACCTGCAGTACCGATATATATATGGCCAAACGCCACCGCTACCCAGATCAGGGCCAGGGTAGAATGCAGAATGTTGGCAGACTGCATGGTAAAGTGTGACCAACCCAGATTGGGGAAGTCCATCACCAGACCGGAGAGACAGACCAGTATCCCGGCGCTGGCAATAATCCAGAACCAGATCTTTTCACCCGCATTCATACGTCCGGCACTGGCATGTTCATGCGGCGGCTTACCTAACACACCGGCCTTATGCCTGAACCACTCGATGTCCACCTTATCGATGATGTTATGCTTAAACCATGCGCTAAGCAGGATAACGATGGCGATAAAGAACACCGGTCCCAGGTAATTGTGCAGGATCTTGGCTAAATCTGCGTACCACGCAAAACCTTCAGCCCCCAACAACGGAATCAATACCGCCTTACCATAAAGCAAGCTTAATCCTGTTATCCCTAAAATGATAAACAGGCTGGCCACGGTCCAGTGCAGAATACGTTCGTTCTTGGTCCAGCGTTCTACTGTCTGCCCGGCGCGACCGTTATCGATCTTCACCTGACCATGCTTAAAGTAGAAAAAGGCTATGGCTGCCAGTGAGACAAATAATCCTATCGCACCCAATGTGGCAACCGGCCCATTGCGTAACAGGCGCCAGTTTTGTCCGGCACTATTGATCAGCACCCCACTGACATCTTTATTCGCGGTATACCCTTCACTACCTTCACGCACACTACGCCAGAAATTCGAGCGTGGATTCTCATTTTTCCAGGTCGCACCATCAGCCTGCGCTGTGGCACTCATTCCCTGATATATGTATCCCGACATCGGTAACACTAATACCGCCAGCAACATCAGCACAAATGACCATGCCATGGCCTTTTTGCGCCGAACCAACCGGCCTTGTTGATTACTCTCTACATTGCTCATCGCAACCTCCAGCTCAGCGATCCATCTGCACCGCTTGCAAACGTTTTAGCAAGCGTTGTTGATGTTCGCTGGTCTTTGATACAGCCACCAGGGGATCGGTAGGACCTTTATAAGTACCCGGACTATGTATGGTAAAACCAACACCTTCATAGCAAGCACTTACGGATACCGACAGCACCAGTACGGGGATTAACAGGTTCAGTTTTTTGAACATTGTCTTTATCCTTTTTATAAAGCGGCCGCGATGCCAGATTAAATCAGGCACCGCAACCTTCGCTTATCAGGATTTGCCGTAGGCTTTATCCCAACCCCAGGTCTGTGGACGACCACTACGCTTTAGCACACGCTCACGGTAGATGTCAGACACCACATCGCCGTCACCGGCCAACAACGCCTTGGTGGAACACATCTCGGCGCACAGCGGTAACTTGCCTTCTGCGATACGGTTGCGACCGTATTTTTCCAGCTCTTCCTCGGAATTGTCTTCCTCGGGGCCACCGGCACAGAAGGTACATTTGTCCATCTTGCCGCGCGCACCAAAGGACGATTCCTGCGGATACTGGGGAGCACCGAAGGGACAGGCATAGAGGCAGTAACCACAACCAATACACTTGTCTTTGTCGTGCAGGACGATGCCATCATCGGTGGTGTAAAACACATCGGTCGGACACACCGCCATACAGGGTGCGTCGGTACAGTGCATACACGCCACAGAGATAGATTTCTCACCCGGCTCACCATCGTTCAGTGTTACCACTCGACGACGATTTACACCCCAGGGCACTTCGTGTTCATTTTTACATGCGGTCACACAGCCGTTGCACTCGATACAGCGCTCTGCGTCACATAAGAACTTCATACGAGCCATTATGTTGTCTCCTTATTAGTCTGCATCAAGCTTTTACGATACGGCACAGAGAGGCTTTGGTTTCCTGCATCTGCGTGACCGAATCATAACCATAGGTAAAGACCGTATTGGCCGCTTCACCCACCACATAGGGCTGTGTGCCCTCTGGATACTTGTCACGCAGGCTCTTGCCCTGGAATTCACCACCAAAATGGAAGGGAGTAAATACCACACCAGCTTTAACACGACGGGTAACCATCGCCTTAACCCGAATGCGACCACCTTCAGGCCCTTCCACCCAGACATCGTCGCCGTCACGAATGCTGTTGTTGTTGGCATCTACAGGATTCATCTCTACGAACATCTCCTGTTGCAGTTCTGCCAACCAGGGGTTGGAACGCGTCTCCTCACCACCCCCTTCGTATTCCACCAGACGACCGCTGGTATGGATCAGTGGGAAGTCCTTGGAGTAGTCCTTGGCCTGTATAGAGGCGTAACGGGTAGGCAGACGATAATGCGACTTGCGATCCTCGTAGGTAGGATATTTGTCCACCAGATCACGGCGATTGGTGTACAGCGCTTCACGATGCACAGGCACCGGATCCGGGAACTGCCAAACCACGGTACGGGCCTTGGCATTACCAAACGGTGCACAACCGTGTTTGATGGCCACACGCTGGATGCCACCGGATACATCGGTCTTCCAGTTTTTGCCTTCCGCGGCCTTCTTTTCTGCCGCAGTGAGATCATTCCACCAACCCAGCTTCTTCAGCATGTCGGCAGAGAATTCAGGATAACCGTCCTTGATCTCAGCACCCTTACTGTAGGAGCCATCGGCCAGCAGGCTGACACCCTTGTGTTCCACACCGAAACGGGCACGGAAGTTCAAACCACCTTCGGCAACGGTTTTACTGGTGTCATACAGTATTGGCGTACCGGGATGTTTGTCTTCTGGATTACCCCAACAAGGCCATGGCAGACCATAGTATTCACCATTGATTGGACCACCTTCGGCCTTCAATGACGTGGTGTTAAAGGTATGCCAGTTCTTCTGGTGTTCCTTCAAACGCTCAGGGGATTGACCGGTATAACCGATGGTCCACATACCCTTGTTGAACTCACGAGTGATATCTTCGATATAGGGTTCTTCACCATTCACCTTAATGTTCTTGAACAGTTGCTGGTCGAAGCCAAGCTTCTTGGCAAACTTATACATTATGTTGTGGTCAGGCAGCGATTCGAATAGTGGATCGAAGATCTTGTCACGCCATTGCAATGAGCGATTGGACGCCGTTACAGAACCGTAGGTTTCGAACTGCGTCGCCGCAGGCAACAGATAGACACCATCTTTACGATCAGACATAACGGCAGAAACGGTAGGATAGGGATCGATAACAACCATCATATCCAGCTTTTCCATCGCCTCTTTCATTTCAGGACCACGGGTCTGGGAGTTGGGAGCGTGTCCCCACAACACCATGGCGCGAACATTGTCACGTTGGGCAATGTTGTCTTTATTCTCCAGAACACCATCGATCCAACGGGAGACCGGGATACCTTTGGTGTTCATGGGTGAAACAGGATTGCCCTTGGCCTTTTCATAGCTGCCCTGATCAAAGCGGGATTTAACCCAGTTAACATCCAGATCCCAAACGCCGGACCAATGCTTCCAGGCACCGCCTGACAGACCGTAGTAACCAGGCAGTGAGTGCGACAGTACGCACATGTCGGTGGCACCCTGAACGTTATCATGACCACGGAAGATGTTAGTACCACCACCCTCTACGCCCATGTTGCCCAGCACCAGCTGGAAGGTACAGTAGGCACGAGTGTTGTTGTTACCGATGGTGTGCTGGGTACCACCCATACACCAGATGAAGGTACCAGGACGGTTCTTCGCCATCATCTCCGCAGCGGCACGCACATCGGCTTCGGCGATACCGGTAACACGCTCAACCTCTTTCGGTGTCCACTTGGCCACTTCCTTACGAACTTCATCCACACCGTATACACGTTGCTTGATGAACTTCTTGTCTTCCCACTTGTTCTTGAATATGTGCCAGATCATGCCCCAGATAATGGCGACATCCGAACCGGGACGGATAGGCAGATGCAGATCTGAGTGGGCTGCGGTACGGGTGTAACGAGGATCGATGCAGACGATCTGTGCACCGGACTCCTTCGCCCGCATGATGTGTTGTACCGCAACCGGATGTGCTTCGGCAGGGTTGGAGCCAATCAGCAATATAGACTTGGCATTGTGGATGTCGTTAAAGGAGTTGGTCATCGCACCGTAACCCCAGGTATTGGCAACCCCGGCGACTGTGGTGGAGTGACAAATTCGTGCCTGGTGGTCAACGTTGTTGGTACCCCAGAGAGCAGCAAACTTACGGAACAGGTAGGCCTGTTCGTTGCCAAACTTGGCTGAACCCAACCAGTAAACCGAATCGGGACCGGACTGCTCACGGATGGAGAGCATCTTGTCGCCGATCTCGTTGATCGCCTGTTCCCAGGAGACCCGCTTCCACTTGCCGTTTTCCAGCTTGGTGGGGTATTTCAGGCGGCGTTCACCATGGCCATGCTCTCGCACCGAGGCACCCTTGGCGCAATGTGCACCCAGATTAAGGGGTGATCGAAGGCGGGCTCCTGTCCGGTCCAGACACCATTTTCCACTTCGGCGTAGATACCACAGCCGACGGAACAGTGGGTGCAGACACTCCGAATGATCTCGGCCTTGCCACCTGCTGTGGATGCGGCCTGGGCCTTCTTCATCATCCCCGGGGTAAGCATACTACCTAGTGCAGTACCACCCGCGGCGATACCGGAGGTTCTCAGAAAGGCACGACGACTGATACCGTTACCGGTTTGTTCAACAGTCGCTGCTGCGCCCTGAGGCAATTTCTTTTTCAATTTCATCTGCTAGCTCCTCAGTGTCGCAATCATTACGAACGAGCGGACTTGTAATAATCACGAACATGCTGGGTTTCGTGATATCCCTGGTTACCGGTTTTTTTTGCCTCAACGGGCGTGACTACGCTCGCTGTTGCCTCACCAGTCGCCATCCCCAACGCAACGGCACCACCCACGGCGGCTGCGTCTTTCAAGAACTCGCGTCTTTCAAGTCTCTTTTTTTCTGCCATTTTCTGACTCTCCTCACCCGTTCGAAAAATTTACCCTGGCTCTGATTAAAGCCATCTCGTCATGTCATCATTGAGAAGTAGCTCTCCTCAACATCCATAAATTGCTTGCCCAGCTGACCCACAGAACGATAAAAACGGGCCGCTTTGGCAACCATCAACTCATCCATAAAGCGTCCCATCCAGGAGGCGATATGTTGTTGAAAAAATTCCTTTTGCTGTTCATAGGCAATGCCGTCTTGCAACATCATCGCCATCACTTCGAACAGGGCCGCTGCATGATCTTCCGGTTCGTGCACCGACGCTTCCCGTTCATAACCCATGGCCTGTAGATCCTGGCGTAACTTGGCCAAGGGTTTTTCCATTAAGAATCCGGTTAAATACCAGGAGGCAAATGGCACCAACTCACCTCTGCCCAGACCGATGAACAGCTGGTAATACTCATCCTCAAGGGATTCCCTGTCTGTCATCTCTGATGCCAACCTGATCTCTGCCCAGGCCTTAACCATGGGTGAGGCATCATCTGCTTGCGCCTCGATCTGTTGCAACAGGCCTAGTAACTGTTCATTCGGCTCGGCTCTGAGCATTTGCGCCAGCAACATATACAGCTGTATGCGCAGAGCCTGTTCTTCTTCCTGTTGAGCAAGATCCATGGCTGGATTTGCCTCCGACACCAAACAGGTTTCCTCTTCGTTTGATTGTTCTAATGCCTTACTCATTCTCAATTACCCTTATATGCAGTTAACGAGCCAGTCGGTTCGGGAATTAAATGGAAAATAGGGAGTAATACTCCAAACGTTGCGGGAACAATTTCCCTGCGCGCTGTGCGGGTGGACATTTTGTCGCGAGTCATTTTGTCCACGGTTACTTTGTCTCATCCCTTGCCCTCCAGCTCATTGCTGAACATGTCTCTCACCCGGCAGTCCTCACACATCAGTAAGCGACGCTGCTGCTCCTCACTCTGAAACATGTGATGCCCGTTTAGCTTGCTCTGTATGACCTTAATGGCACTCTGGGTGGCAAATGGTTTGCCACAGGCGGTACAGCAAAAGGGCTCTTCTTCGTGCAAGGTCCGCTTTGATTGCGCCCAGTCACTTTTGTAGACATAGCGCGACTCCAGATGTATGGCACGTTCGGGGCAGGCCTTACTGCACATGCCACACTGAACACAAGATGATTCACTGAAGTTGAGCTTGGGTAGCTCATTGCCATCGGACAGTGCCTCGGCAGGACACACGGAGACACAGGCCATGCACAGGGTACACTTGTCTATATTGACGTTTACCTGGCCAAACGGAGCGCCTGCGGGTAGTGCCACCATCTCCTGTTGTGCCGGAGCGTGTTCATAGAGGTGATCAATGGCACTGCGTAAGGTATAGCGCTTCTCATCCAGCAACATGAATGAAGCGATAGGCAGTGCGTTTTTGCCATCAGTAAATTCGTCTGGATGGCCAAGTGAATCACTGCCCTTACTACTGTCCAACAGGACGATGCGATTTGCGTCATAGCCCATGCCGACTAACAAGGCGCGGGCATATTCCATCTGTTGTTGCAGGATATCCTTTACCTTGTCCTGTCCCGGATGCAGCAGGATCACCACCTGCTGCGCCGCAAAGGCCAAACTGGCCAGCCACATATCCATCCCCACGGAACCGGCCTCTTCCACCACAAACGGCAGCACATGTTCACCCAGTAGTGGAAGCTGTTGCGCCAGCCACTCTTCGCCTGACTCACCGTCGTGGATCAACAAGGTGGCATCGGTGCCATTTACTTCTTTGTAGGCCTGTAACATGCGCCGTACACGGTTCAGGGTGTCATTCAGTCTTGGATAGGCGTAACGAATCGCACCGGTCGGACAGACCGTGGCACAGGTACCACCACCCTGACAGAGAAAGGGATCGACACTGATCTTTTCCGCCAGGGAGGTGATGGCCTCTGCCGGACAGGCATCCAGACAACGACGACAGGCCTCGATGCCACGACGGCTATGGGCACAGAGGTTTTCGCTGTACTCAAAAAACTTGGGTTTTTCAAACTCCCCCTGTAGATCGGCAATCTGTTGCAGTGCTGCCTGAATCTCCACTTCACCTTTAGGTGCAAAGTAACCGAAGGCTTGCATCTCACGCTGCCAGTGAGGCGGGTTGGAGAGATCCAGGATCAGGTCAAAACTTTCGCTCTTATCAGCCTTTAACAAGGCCAGATTCACTTCCCCCTTTTCTGACGTCACAAAGGCCTTAAAGTCGCCCAGATGACCATCCAGCTTACTCACCATCGGCGTGTGTATGCAGTTGAGTGTGCCGAGTTTTGTTTTCAGTGTTTCGAAAGTGTCTGGCTCAGCAATGATAAGAACACTGCCTTTGGATTGGTAACTCACCAGTGACGTGGCCTGAACCTCAATCTCCTGCATCGCCCGCACAGCCGCAAGCCGTGCCTGTCCGTTACTGCCGGTGGACTGTTCTAGTAATGAAATAATTTGACTCATCTATTTATCCTGTTCGCTACTGTCTTTGTATGTATGTGCTATGCATCGTCAATGTCTGCATCATCGAAATCTGAATCCACCTCAGATTTATCAACGGCCTTGTGGGTTTCCTCTTCTATCTGTGCATCGTTTCGGGTCTGCTCTTGCGCCAGTCTTTTTTCCTCTTCCGACTTTTGTCGCTTTTCTTTCTCCCGTTCTTCGTCCAGCTTCGCCATGCGTTTCATGTCATGGGTGACGATGTCACCCAGCGCTTCAAAGTTGGTATAGTCCTCGGCATAGTCATCCAGACCATCCACCAGATTAAATGTCGGCAAGTGAAACATCTTGCGCAAAGCCGCCTTGCGTACCGCCTCACTCACCTTGGCGGAGAGAAAACCGCTGTAATCACTGGAGTCAGTTAATGTCTCCAGTGATGGCATATCCTCATCACTTAACTGATTGAGTGCTTCATGTTGCTTGCTTTGATCAAAATCGGTATTCGGTTCTTCTTCTGCAGTCGGTAACTGTTTCTCAACCCGCTCCTGTTGTTTCATTCGCGACCAGCGACTGGCAAACCCCTCCTTGCTCATTGCAGCATCCCTCCGGAACCCTCTGCGGGAGCATCTTCCTTCCAGTTGGTCAGTTTGCGTTTCTTCTTCTTTTGCGGGAAATAGTGTTGCAAGACGTACCCCTCCAACCACTGATACAGTTCCGCTGGCATCGGCACGGTATACACCTCGTCGTCTGATTCATGATAGGCAGCGGCCTCGTCATAACTGGCGGACACCAGTACAGGCTGCATAATGTTATCCACATCATCCTGGCGACAAACAATAAAGATACGCGGGTTGTCTGAAAGCAGGTTGTAGTAGTAACTCTCACACTCATCTTTATATAAAGAGATGCTATAACCGGGATAAAGTATTTGTTCACTGTGTTCATCAGCGTGAATGATCTCGCTCTCGCTACCATCCTCTGCCGTGCGTTCCCCTATCACCACGCCGATGGCGGACCATTGAACGGTCTCCCATATATTGTTGGTAACGATGGCCTTCTTCATCACAATGGAAAGAGCAAAGGATTCAGCTAGCGTTTCTTGCAACATGGTTTTCTCACTTAAGTGATCATTCACCCTTCCTTTAGAGCAATTTACATACCAGAAGAAAAAACACCGCAATAGTTCTATAAAATGACACTCGCCCCTGGTCAAAATGTCTCACTCGCAATTGCATGTGCCGCCTATTGACGCAACCACTTTGCTTTATATGAGGTGAAACAGCCGGATTCGCTCATCAACAAAACAGGTACGCTTCTTGCAAAACCCTCCATATGAATACAAATAGAAGCGTGTATCAATGACGGCAAAACATCCTGCATTAATCGATAAATTTGGCCGCGAGATTAATTATGCTCGCATCTCTATTACTGATCGTTGTGACTTTCGTTGCGTCTATTGCATGAGCGAAAACATGACATTCGAACCCAGAAGTGAATTGCTTAGCCTGGAAGAGATCCTGCAAATAGGTAGTAGTCTGTCTGAGCTCGGGGTGCGCAAGCTACGCATTACCGGCGGTGAGCCCCTGGTACGCAAGAATGTGATGTGGTTGTTTGAACGACTGGGAAAATTACCGAACATTCGCGACCTTACCATTACCACCAATGGCAGCCAGTTATCGAAGATGGCCAGGGCTCTGGCCGAGAGTGGGGTGACACGAATCAATGTCAGTCTCGATAGCCTACAGGCTGATCGCTTTAAAGCCATTACACGTATCGGTGATCTGGGCAAGGTTCTGGATGGCATACATGCTGCGGTAGAAGCCGGATTTAAACGGGTAAAGATCAACGCCGTAATCATGAAGGGGCGTAATGATGATGAGATTACCGACCTCGTTGAGTTCTCCCGCAATAGCGGTGTCGATGTCTGCTTCATAGAAGAGATGCCTCTGGGCAACACCTCCAACCATGATCGCCGTGAGGCCTACTGTTCCAGTGATGAGGTCCGTCGTAACATTGAAGTGCAATACCCACTCATCGCGACCACCGTGAATACCGGCGGTCCATCACGTTACTATCGTATGGCCGACAGCGAGTCACGTATCGGTTTTATCTCACCACATAGTCATAACTTCTGTGAAAGCTGTAACCGTGTGCGCATTACCGCCAAAGGCTTGATGCTGTTATGTCTGGGTCAGGAACACTCGGTGGATCTACGTCAGGTGATGCGTGAGAGTAATAATGATCCCCTGGCACTGGCTGCGGCCATACAACGTGGTATCGAGATAAAACCCAAGGGCCACGATTTTAATCTCAATGAACAACCCATCATCATGCGTCACATGAGTGTGACCGGCGGCTAACAGGGGAACCCTATGTCTACAATGCCACAAACCATGACTCGCCCGGACACTATCGAGCTGAGCCATGCCGGACTCGACGCCACCCAGGTACAGACCGCCACCAATGAGTATGGCGAAGCGGTGTCGGTGAATGTCTCCAGTGAGCACCCCCTAACCTTATATATAGACAAGCGTGAAATCGTTACCCTCATGACCCTGGGGACACAGCCAGAGGCACTGACCCTGGGCTACATACGCAATCAGGGGTTCATCGACCATGTAGAGCAGATCAAATCGCTACAGGTGGACTGGGAAACCAACTCCGTTGCCGTCATCACCCATCATGGTATCGACAACATCAGTGACAAATTAGAAAAACGTACGGTCACCACCGGCTGTGGCCAAGGCACCATGTTTGGCAACATGATGGACAAACTGCACGAGATCAAACTGCCAGCATTACCACTGAAGCAATCACAGATCTATCAACTATTGAGCAACCTAAATGCCGACAATGCCGTGTATAAGAGTGCCGGTGCGGTACATGGCTGCGCCCTTTGCGAAGGCACCGAGCGGCAATATTTTATCGAAGATGTGGGCAGGCATAACGCCGTCGACGCCATTGCCGGTCTGATGTGGCTGGATGGGGTTAAAGGCGATAACAAGATCTTTTACACCACCGGCAGGCTTACTTCAGAGATGGTGATCAAGGTTGCACAAATGGGTATACCCGCACTGCTATCCCGCTCCGGCATAACGCAAATGGGTTTGGAGCTGGCACAACAATTGGGCATCACCATGATCGCCCGCGCCAAAGGCCGTCACTTTAATATCTTTCATGGTAGCGAGAACATCGTCTTTGATGCCATACCCGCAAAACGCTCGGAGTAACGGACCATGGCCTCAGTTATGGTACACACGGAAGACCAACTACCCCGCTTTCTCAATGTGCGTCAGGTGGCCGATTATCTACAGTTAAACGAAAAGAAGATCTATGCCTTGGTCAACGAAGGCAAGATCCCCGGCACCAAGATCACCGGTAAGTGGATGTTTCCACGTGAACTGATCGATCGCTGGTTACTGGAATCCAGCCACGGCGGTATGCTCGCCGATCGTCTGTTGATCTCCGGCAGCGATGATCCCTTGTTCAATCGCATTGTTATGAAACTGGCCGGTGACATGAAGTCACGTACCCTGGTAAGTTACACCGCCACGGGCACCAAACTGGGACTGGAACTGTTGTCGCGGCACCGCGCCGATGTCTGTGCCATGCACTGGGGACCGGCCAGTCAAAGTCGCACACGACACCCTGCTCTGCTTGCCCAGTTTACCCAACACAACGACTGGGTATTGATCCGCATGTGCAAACGTCAACAGGGCCTGATGATCCGCAAGGAGATGTTTCATGATGAGGCCGACATCGTTCCCTATACTCACGCAGACACACGCTGGGCCATGAGACAAGAGGGCGCAGGTTCACAGCGCTTCCTGTTGGACATCCTGCAACAACACAACATAGAGATGGATAGTCTTAAGCAAAGCTGTATGGCCTACTCTGAACGTGATGCAGCCTGTAAGGTTGTCATGAACGAGGCCGATGTAGCACTTGGCGCACAAGGTGCTGCCACCGAGGCCGGACTGGCCTTCATCCCTCTGGGCTGGGAGGCATTCGATCTGGCGCTCTATCGTGGCATCTACTTCCGTAATCTATTCCAGGCCCTGCTGCAGGAACTGGCTAGCGAAGAGACCCAACACATGGCGAAGCAGTTAGGTGGTTATGACTTTGAAGAGCTGGGGGATATGGTGTGGTCTGCGTAAGAGGCATATGCTTCTGCAAGCATAATTGACTTTAATAAATCAGAAAAAGGTGGCAAGACGCATGGCGTTGGTTTAGCCAGAGCAAAAGACCCTGGTGCTCCAGTCGGAGCGTCCACTTATCCTGCCACTGAGGTCTATTACACTAACATATCATGATCGCGTCAATGTTCAGCATAGAGACAGCGATCACATTTTGACAATGTGCTCGTCCAACGTCACTGCGTCTTTTTCGTTTATTTAGCCTTCCACGTAGCACAGGTTAGCAGTTCGCCGTGTGCATACACACTACCCTTGAATTCATCACCAAGCTGTATAATACCAACACCTTTCGGGGTGCCAGTCATAACAATGTCGCCGTCCGTCAGGCTGACAAATTCTGCCAAGCCAGTGAGGATATCACCCGGCTTATACATCATCAGTCCGATGTTACCTGACTGAACAATAGCGCCATTAATTTCCAGCGTCATGGACAGACTGTCCATCTCATGTTCCAGCACAACGAAGTTGCTAAATGTTGCCGCGCCATCGAAGGCCTTGGCCCGTTCCCAGGGCAATGATTTTTGTTTCAATCTTGACTGCAATTCTCGTTTGGTCAGATCCAGACCGAAACCCACCGCTACAAATCGACCACCTTCATAGACAAAAGAGAGTTCTCCTTCATAGCTAAGCGGTTCCCCATGTACAGCGTTAAGTTCTCGCGAAATGGCGGAGTTTGGCTTAAAGAAGACCACCATCTCATCTGCAATCTCATTGCCCAGCTCTGCGATATGCTCGACATAATTTCTACCGATACAGACGATCTTTGAGGGACGAACAAACCGGTCGCCAATAACAATGGTATTCAATGTTTATCTCCTTAAGTCAGGAATGACTAAAGATAGCTTGATAGTGTTCGACGGTGGAAAATGGATCATAAAAATGATGCCGCAGAATTCGCCACTCTTGATATTGGGCAGAACCATGAAAACCCTCCGTATGGTCTTCCAAAGTAGACCAGTTAACCAGGAATAGATATGAAGCAAGGCGACAAAGCCTGTTAAGATATATGCAGTTGTGATCATTCCATTCCTACCATTGTAGTTTCACAAATATACTTTGTTATCCGTAAATATGCGTATGTAGCTAAGGTGACAATAATCCCATGGTTGACTAGGTTACGCTGGAACGGATATTGTTTCTGTTACTCTAACGGCTTGACCCTAAGCCGGTTATTGGTATCCCTGCTCGCACGCACTAAATCGTCACTGCTGATGCTTAATTCTGACTTGGCCATTCGATCATACAGGACCACATTTACCGTCGCGGCAAGATTCATACAACCTATGGTTGGAATATAGACAACATCGTCTGCCTGATCGATAAGGTCCTGACTGATGTTACCGTCTTCCGGCCCGAAGATGTAAAAAGCATTACCAGGATGCTGGTACTCAGGTAAGGGTACGGCTCCCTCGACCAATTCAACACACACCACAGTGACATCATTGGGAATATCGTCCAGCAGTGCCTCAACGCCTATGAGGGCAATGTTTTGACTCGCGTTCCTGGTGTCAGTATTAAACTTCATAGCCCGTTCATAACGCTGTCCGGTGTAAAACACATCGTCTACAGCATAACAGCCAGCAGCACGCATAACCGAACCAACGTTGGTCGGACTCTTGGGATTACTTAATCCGATTATAACCTTTGATTTCTTCATTCAATGACTTCAATGCTAGTGTGTTGTGGATTTATACGCGAAATAGTTATATTGGTGCAGCCCGAAGATTTAAAGCCTCTCGGGGAGATTTGTATCTTAATGACTAGCAGCAAAGAATTCAATCTACTACTGCAGTGTAGAGTGAGTAATAGAATGGCAGAGACAATAAGAAAAGTTAATATATGCCTGTCAATTCATGCCAGAACAAGGCTATGACGGTGCTAATATTTTAGTGAGGCAATCTATTTATAACAAGACTCATCGATGCTACTATTTGTGTCGAAAAGGATTGATCTTGTTAAGGGATTTAACAGTTAACCGCTCCCCATCCCTGTTCCAGGATCCCCCCCCGTAATAATCAAACAGCTTTTAAGTGTGTTTGGCCATAATAATGACATATGGAGATCACGATGAAACTTGAAATAAAATGGAATACCTGGCTTAAGCCAGCGCTAAAAGTAGTGGCCTTATCATTTCTAACAATTGGAATGTTTACTTCTGTAGTAAAAACCATACAAAACTGGGATGACGATCCAGATCGTGGTGCAGCAATGTTGTCCGAAAATCAATTCGGTGATCACTACGATACTATATTCCCGAATAAGGACAGTGGTGAATATATTTCATGGCAAGGATGGTCACCTGATGACAGCATGTGGTTTTATACGACGACACAGGGTTCTGATTTACTACCTTATGATTTTTTCATGGTACTGGAACAGGAAAAATCCACGGAATTATTCCGCGCAGACAAAAACATGGATTTTTACCGCTATATTCCTCTCAAACCTACGTTCAGCAATCCTGATGGATTAGCCCTTGGTTTTGTCAAAGATTCCTACAAAGGTAAAGACTATATGGGCCTGACGTGTGCCGCCTGTCATACCACACAGGTTAATTACAATGGCGTGGCGATGAGAATCGATGGCGGGCCTGCATTGGCAAACATGGAAAATTTTGTCATTGACATGAGCAAAGCGCTTCGCCAAACATTAAATGACCCAAAGAAAGAACAGCGCTTTATTGATGCGGTTATGGACCGTAATGGTTTTGCTGCATGGATCAGCGGAGGTCGAAATTACACCTCTGAGGAAAAGGTTAAAGAAGATATGGAAAAATTTGCTTCACGGATTGAGGATTACGTATTTATTAATCGTAGCCATCTTCAATATGGTTATGGACGACTGGATGCCTTTGGTCGTATCTACAATAGAACACTGCAACATGTACTAAATAAAGAGCAACTCGAAAAAGCATTATCAAAGGTATTAGAACCTGACGTTTCTGCGGAAATCATCAAAGACATCGATGCTAGCGTACTCACTGACAATGAATTTGATCATGTAGTAGAACGAATCAAGCCTCTATTATCATTAAAGCAGCTGGTAACACTAAAAAGAGAACTGTTCAACGAACCTGATGCCCCGGTCAGTTATCCTTTTTTATGGGATATCCCGCAGCATGACTATGTACAATGGAATGGCATCGCCGCTAATGCAGGTTTAGGACCGATAGGAAGAAACAGTGGTGAGGCCATAGGTGTGTTCGGCACACTGGACTGGGTAGAGGAAGATGGCTTTAGCCTATCGGCATTTATCGGTGGACAAACCGGTCATAAAAGACATATTAGTTATGATTCATCCATCAATGTAAACAATCTTGAGCGCATGGAAAGTCATTTACGTGATTTAACGTCTCCCGTCTGGCCAGAAACAGTATTGCCCAAAATAGACAAAGCACTGGCGCTTAAAGGCTCGACGATTTATCGTAAGAATTGTCTCTCCTGTCATGCTCTGATTGAGCGGACAGATCCCTCTCGCCAAGTTGTTGCCAACTTCACTTCTGTTAAGAAAATTGGAACAGACCCAAAGATGGCTAGCAATGCACTGGCCTATCAAGGTCGAAGTGGGATTTTAGAAAAACAGTATCTGAGTCTTGGAGAAGGAAGTTTGGTATTAGAAGAAAAAATGCCGGTTGCAGTACTGTTAACCGCAGCAACAACAAATGTTGTTGCAACTCCCGACCCGGACAAATGGTTTATACGACGTTGGGCAGACTGGGCCTATACGCTGACGGCATCTTTCTTTGATAATGACGTTAAAGCTTCTCTCAAACGCGGCGATTATGAACCGGATACAACGGTTAATCCCTTTGCATCCTTAATGGCGTACAAGGCCAGGCCTTTGAATGGAATTTGGGCAACCGCCCCTTATTTGCATAATGGCTCTGTACCAACACTTTATGATTTATTACTGCCAAAGAAAAAGCCTGGCGATCCTAAAGATGGTGAATACCGTCCGGATGAGTTTTATATGGGCAGCCGAGAATTTGATCCGAATAAGGTAGGTTTAAAGAGTCGGGGTTATAAAGGCAGTCGTTTCCTTACTCACCTTACCGGAAATAGTAACGCTGGGCACAATTATGCTGATGGTATGAGCAAATATCAAAGATTGGAACTGCTAGAATATCTGAAAACCCTATAGGGGAAAGAGCAATGATAGGTGACATGTAAAATCCTTTTGGTTTGTATTTGTCACTGACCCTTTTAATCACTGCATAAAAAAACCGGAGCCTTTACTCCGGTTTTAAATTTTGCCTTGATATTACATCATCCTTTACAGACTAACTGCTGTATTTTAAACCTCCTACCAGCAACCCCAGTTTTCAATATATATAGTATTGGTTGAACTACCACTCGCATTGCTTGCCGTAATATCACCTTGCCAGAATATACACCAATCTGTGATCGTCAGTATTCCGGTGGCAGGGTCCAGGCTAATACCTGCTGGCGGAGGCCCATTTTCAGAGATGATGTTCTCGGACAATGACCAACTGGTAGCGGAACCCGCGAGATCAAATACATTCAGATCAAAGCTTGCAGGAACATTAACGTAGGATACATCCACAAAATCCAGTTCGGGTGGTGGAACATCCGCCGTTACCGTGTAGTTCACGGTAACGGTGTCCATGTTACCGTCGATATCCGTCGCCTGGACTACTACGCTGAATGAGCCGGCGCTTGTCGCCACACCTGAGATTTCCGCACTGGTTGAATTTACAGGATTGAGCGTTAGACCCACTGGCAGCGCACCGGAGATGATCGAATAACTCACATCCGTTTCGTATGTGGAAGGTTGGAACTGTACACGCCGAACAGGGTAATTCACGTAACCCACCACATCCA
>Ga0224506_10001086_pt1 | contig 19993 bp, 16 predicted proteins | sample SF_Jan12_sed_USG_2_FD_169108 | JGI IMG/M metagenome (GOLD analysis project Ga0224506, IMG submission 169108) | Sediment microbial communities from San Francisco Bay, California, United States - SF_Jan12_sed_USGS_8_1 | ecosystem: Environmental > Aquatic > Marine > Sediment | place: USA... | reverse complement strand
TATAAAAACAAATAGTAAAGGAGGCAGAGTGAATACCCTCTTTTAAATAAAGCACCGGATAGTCAGCATTTGCAGGAGGAAGTAATTACAGATGTTAAGAAGGGAAATACAGGTGACGGTAAGATTAAAAAAATAACCGTCACCTTTTTAGTTTAGTAAGGTGCCACACCAATCCAGTTACCAGCCATTTCATAATTGCATACCATTATCGTGGCGTTCGTCATAGTGGTACCTGCTACTGTAGAACACAATTTCATGCCGCAACCCACATTCAATGTGTCTCGCCATACAAGCTGAGTGTAATGACCGCAGACCTCACCAGTCGCACATGAATTTGTTGCATAATCGTAAGATGAGGCTTCAGCTGCCCAGGCAGTAACGGCCGCATCCGGAGCAGGATTGCTGAATGTAGTGAGGTATAAATTTTCACCGACACTGGTAGCCTCACCGCTTAGAGAATTATATTCAGCTGCTCTGTCAGGATTATGTGACCAGTTACACTGGTCTGCCCAGGCCTGTGCGACGGTTGCAAGATTATCATTCCAGCTTAGTGCGGGTAATTCTGGAGAAGGTACCGGGTTAGCTGTTGCTCTAACCGCATTATGGGCGCATAAAAAATCGTCTTTAGCTGTGGTACCGGTGACATAAGTATCACAATTCAACTGTGTATCGGCTGCAGGTGTAATTACAGGCGGAGGTGGCGCAACATTTCCACCACAGCCATTAACTAGTAATGCGACTAGACAGGAGCTAAGAAATACTTTGTTAAATCGAAGGTTGTTCATGATACAAATCCTATTCTTTTTTTTAATTTTGTGCGCGGATTATTCAGGCGATAATATCCGGTACTCTAATTATTATCCTTCACTCTTAACTACATATTACACTTGTGCCTGTCTAAGTAGCAACAGGACTAACTAAAGGTGCAGGGAGGATTAGCATTTTATCAATCGAATAAGATGAGTAGTTTATATTAAATATTCACGCAGAATTTTTTCACCTCCGGGCCTTGGTATGTAGAGCATTCAGGTGCTTTAAACCCTCACCTAATCCTGTATTGATCCAGCCCCTTTTTTTTATTGTTTCAGCATTGTAATAACTTTGAAAGCTGCCTTGAGTTAGTGTAGTTGCCTAGTATAATTTTGATATAAATCAATAATGAAGCACATAAAGCTGTGCTGCTAGTAACCCATATGAAATCAAGCTCTGAGCCCGGTACACCGACTAAATACTTTGCCAAGGTGGGGTTAGGTTCTGCACAACTCGCGGCAGCTTTTGTAGCTGTGTTTCTCATTGCCTCCATTGCTTATGGCACGCTCTATTTGCTCGGTCAGTATTATCGCGCTAACTTGCAAGGTTCATTGCAAACAGTGATCAATAATATTGATAGTGCGCTTACTATTTGGCGCCATGAAAATCAGCTTGTGGCTCGCGGTTATGCTGATGATCCTGAAGTTGTCAATTTAGTAAAACAGCTTGTTGATATAGCGCCAGATAAAGCTACTCTGATCAGCTCGCCGGCTCAACAGCAGTTGCGTGACTATTTCAAAGCTCAGTTGATCAGCGGGCAATATAAGGGCTTTTTTGTTATCAATAAAGATAATATCAGTCTGGCCTCTTCAAGAGATTCGAATGTTGGTACCCAGAATTTACTTATCCGGCAACCCGATATACTTCAAAATGCCTGGCAGGGAGTGACACTGGTCAGCCGTGTGATGCGGTCAGATGTGCCACTGAAACAGGAAAACTCACAGCATGGTCACCCACATGTTGAAACATTGTTTGTTGTCGCGCCAATAAGAGACGATGGCGGCGAAGTCGTTGCACTGTTAACGCTGCGCTTTAACCCGTATGCAGGTCTCTTTCCGTTGTTGCGCCGGGGCGGTATCGGTGTCAGTGGTGAAACGTATATGTTTGACCGTGAAGGCCTTATGCTCACCAATAGCCGCTTTGAAAAACAGCTACAACAAGCAGGGTTGATAAATTACCACCAGCATAGTGCATTGAATATACGCCTGAATGAACCGCCGCAGTTATCGGACACGGGCAGTAGTAAGCAGCTGACTTATGTTATTCGCCAGGCCATAAAAAGTAACACCGGTTATAACCTTGAAGGTTATCTTAACTATCGTGGTCTGCATGTGATTGGATACTGGATATGGGATGACTTGCTCGGAACAGGTATCGCTATTGAACAAAGCCGGGATGAAGCGTATGAGATTTATGATATTGTCAGGCTGCTCATCTATGCCGGCTCGGCACTTGCCAGTCTTGTTATTGTTGCACTTGCCATCGTTTTTAGTCGCGGCAAGCGCGAAGTCAATGAAGCAGAAACACGGCTTAATGCCGTGTTTGATACCGCGCTGGACGGAATCGTTATTATTAATAATAAAGGGATTATTGAAAAAGTTAATCCAATAATGAAAGAGCTATTTGGCTATGAATTATCGACGCTGGTGGGTAGTAATGTCAGTATGCTGATGCCAGAGCCTGACCGGACTCAACATAATGGCTATATTTCAGGCTATATGCAGACCGGTGATGCTAAGATTATTGGAAAAGGGCGAAATGTCATTGCCCGCAGGGCAGATGGCACGACCTTTCCGATAGGTCTGAGTATTAGCCGGCTTGATCTTGATACCGGTTTAAAATTTGCCGGTATTATTCATGACACTACTCAGCAACACCTTAACGAAGAAAACCTGCAAAAATCTATTCTCAAGGCAGAGAATGCAAGCCGTGCTAAAGATTCTTTTCTGGCGACAATGAGTCATGAAATTCGTACCCCGTTAACCGGTATGCTGGGTATGCTTGAAGTGCTTTCCTTAAGCGGACTCAGTGACAAGCAGTTACCCACTTTAAACACGGCATGGGAGTCTGCCCGCAATTTGCTGCGTATCGTTAATGATATTTTAGACTGGTCGAAGATAGAAGAAGGTAAGCTGTCGCTGTCATTGCAATCTACTTCGGTAGCAAGTGTGATTTCAAATGTTATTGATACCTATACTTCGATTGCCAGCAGTAAAGATATTGTCATTAATTCCAGTGTTGACCCGCGCATCAACAAGGCTCATATTTTCGACTCGCTTAGAGTGGCACAGATACTGAATAATTTTGTCAGCAATGCCATTAAATTTACTTCGCACGGTGAAATAACAGTTAAAGCTGATTATTTGTCAGCTGAAGAAAGCGGTGAAGTTATTCGCTTTTCTGTCAGTGATAACGGTATAGGTATACCTGTGGATGTGCAGAAAAAAATATTTAATCAGTACCAGCAGGGCAGTGATGACACACAACGATTATATGGCGGTACCGGATTAGGCCTGTCGATTTGCAGGCGCCTGGCTGAATTAATGGATGCTAAAGTTGGCGTTGAGAGTGAAGAGGGGGAAGGGTCTACTTTCTACCTGACCATGCTTCTGCCGGTATCAGCCAGCAGTGATGAACAGGAGCTGCATGCGCTTCATCCTGAAGTGAAACAGAAAGCCGTATCACCGATTTACCGGACTGATGCCGAGTCGCCATTGATACTGGCCGTTGATGATCACCCGCTAAACCGTGAGTTACTGGGTAATCAGTTCAGGTTACTGGGTTTGCGTTATGAAATTGCCAGCAATGGCCGGGAGGCACTGGAGAAATGGCTGGAGGGAGATTTTGCAATGGTGCTTACCGACTGCCACATGCCAGTAATGGATGGTTATGAATTTACCACCGAGCTGCGCAGAGCCGAAAGAATCAGAGGCGCAAAGCCTACGCCTGTGGTTGCCTGGACGGCTAATGCATTAGTCGATGCAGTCAAACAGTGTGAAGACGCGGGCATGGATGACGTGCTGGTGAAACCCGCTCAGCTGATCCAGCTGAAAGAAATGATGATGAAATGGCTGCCGGCACCTGATTCCAGTGCAAGTGATGCGCCCGCTGCTGATGATTACGTGACTGACGACAAAGAAAATGATGGTGACAGTGCTGTCATTGACTATAGCGTGCTTGATCTTTACGTACAGGGTGATGATGAAAAAACGAAAATCTTAGAAGATTTTTTATCGCATATTAACAGAGATAAAACAGATTTATATGAACAAATAACTCTGGGTGATACAGATACTGTCGCCAGTATTGCCCATCGTATGAAAGGTTCCTGCGGTATGGTAGGCGCCATTAATCTGGCTAAAATCTGTGAGCTTATAGAACACAGTGCAGCAAATAATGATCTGCTTGGGATAGAAGAAGGCTGGCGTCGGTTAGAGCCTGCTATTGAGGAATTATTAGCTCAGCTGGTATCTAAATCGAGTCAAAGAAATTAAATCGTATGAATATAGAGAAGCAGAAAATTCTTGTTGTAGAGGATGATGACTTTCAGCGTGAGATGGTTAGCAATAGTCTGGTAGCCATAGGTGCTAAAAATGTTCAGCCGGCAGTTAACGGGCGTGATGCTTTATCTGTACTGAATCAGGTTGAAATGGATATTGTTATCTGTGATCTTAATATGCCAGGCATGGATGGTGTAGAGCTGCTACGTCATATCAGCCAGTTGCATTATAGCCCGGCGATTATCATACTGAGTGGTCTTGATTCAAAGCTGTTAGGGTCAGTGGAGAAAATGTCTCATATGTATGGCATTAAGCTACTGGGCGCGATACAAAAACCCATATTGCCGGAGCAACTTGAATCATTAATTACCAAGGCGAATCGCAGTGCTCAAAGATGGCAGCCGAGCGAAGACACACATAAATACAGTCTCAATGAAATCACTGCCGGTGTAACAAGAAAAGAATTTGTGACCTTTTATCAGCCCAAAGTTGATTTAGAAAGTGGAATGGTTGTAGGTGCAGAAGCGCTGGTCCGCTGGTTGCATCCGCAGGATGGTATTGTTTCTCCTTATGCTTTTATCCCTCAGCTTGAAGATAACAATTGCATTGAAGAACTCAGTTATCAGGTTATTGAACAAAGCGCCAGGGACTGCTACGCATTACATCAGATGGGTCATAAGGTTTCAATTGCTGTCAATCTTTCAGTGACTATACTCAATCAAATTGATATGGCCGAAAAGATTAATAAAATCGTCTGTGATCAGGGCATCGAGACACGGTATATCACACTGGAAATTACAGAGTCTGCAACTGTTACTAACCATGCGCTCATACTGGAAAATCTTACGCGCCTGAGCATACAGGGGTTTCTTCTGTCGATAGACGATTATGGAACCGGCTATTCAAGTTTGCAGCAATTAACCAGAATTCCCTTTAATGAACTAAAGATTGACAGGTCTTTTGTTACTGACTTTGTAGACAACGAATATACCCGTATTGCCGTGAAATCCAGTATCGATCTGGCACACAGCCTGCTGGTTAAATGCACGGCCGAAGGCATTGAGAAAGCTGAAGAAATGATTGAGCTTAAAAAACTAGGTTGTGACCTGGTGCAGGGCTACTTTATTTCAAAGCCTGTTGAGTTTGAATCTTTCGTGGACTTTGTTAACACCTACAACACTAAAAATAAAAAACAGGTGAAGAATCACTTTGTCGATAATACTGAAATAAAAATAGTAATGGTTGATGATAATGGTTTTGAGCGCGGCCTGATCAAAAAAGCCATACTCAAACTTGGCTTTAATAATTTAACCGAGCTGTCTGGCCCCGTCGAAGCCATTAAATTATTTGAAAAGGAACAGTTTGATCTGATTTTAACCGACATCGATATGCCAGATATGAGTGGTCTGGAGTTTATTAAAATGATCCGGACGGATAAAACCAGCGCAGCCTATGACAGCAATATTGTGATTATGACATCACTAGGCAGTGTTGAAGTGTTGTCTTCAGCGCTTGCACTGGATGCAAATGGTTTTTTGGTTAAGCCTTTGACGCCCAATATGCTTAATCAAAAGTTACATCAAGTGTTATCAACTAAACAAAACATGCGACAGTCTTTAGCTTATGAAGCCATTAATATAAACGTGCGTTTTGACAGCAAAGCTAATAAAGCAAAGAAGTCTGCTAGCCTTAATACTCAACCGTTAGAGGCTGTTAAGGGCTCGGCTCAGCAAAGTTTTAAACCTGATCTGATGCAGAAGAAACCTGAAGGCAGAGTAACTAAGGGCATAAGACTGCTTGAGCTTGATGAGATACAACCGGGCATGGTACTGAGAGAGCCAATAAAGCTGTCTAATGGCAGTGATGCTTTAAAATTTGGCCATGTTTTCAACGAGGAATCGATAAACAGATTAAAGAGTAATAAGGTGTTGCTAACACTGAGTAAATTTATGATTGAAGGCTAAGCAAAGTACCTGAGTAGCGCAGCCATTGTACAGTCAGGCTCTGTTATTTCTCAGGAGCCGTCAGGCGCTTTAAGAAACTCTCACGTGATCCTGCATTGATCCAGCCAGTTGCGATGGTTTTGCTGAGAGTGTCATTTACCCGTCCACGGTGGATATGCGAGGGTGAGGCGGGGAAGATCACCAGCTTACCGCGTTCCGCCACTTCATGATGCTGCTGCCAGTGGAATTCTGTACCGGCTTCTTCTACAGAGTCGCAGTAGAGTATCCAGGCCAGTACGCGGTTTCCCGGTTCGGTGGCTTCATCACTGATTGTCCAGTCGCAGTGCCACTGGCGAAAGCCTTCGCCGGGAGCGTAGCGCTGCAGGTTGAAGATTGGCATGACAAACAATTCCTGCTCCGGGCAGACCTGGCGAAATAAAGGCCGCTCCTGCAGGTAGTGCTCTAAACCTGCTGAGACAGCCCGCATGATCACATCTGCAAGTGCGTATACCTCGGGGTCGGGGCTGTTGAGTGCGACAAGACTGATGTCTGTTGACACCTTGGCAGGTTCTGCGCTGCCGCCGCCGGGGCCGAAGGCCACGCCGGGTCGCTGCAGATCTGAGCGTCTTGCAAAAAAGTCCATGACACCATCAGCAACAGACTCGAAGCCGGCATTGCGGTAGCTGGCAATTAGGTGCATAGCGGTGATTCCCTATAATGGTTTGCAACGCTCTGTTCTGTACCGTAGTGAATATTGTGAGTGATCATCACTTATACCTTTGTTTGTATGATTCTGCTGGTGCTGATCTTACTATATTTTGTTTAATGACATAGGGGTTATGACTTGTATTTTGTTTGGGTATACTGGTCATCATTATAAAAAACAGATTAAGTTTATGGACGTTGTTTCTCAGGCCGTTCTTGGCTCCGGCCTTGCGCAATCATTTGCCAGGGATAAAACCAGGCAGTTAAGTGCTTTACTCATCGGTGCACTGGCCGGGATGGCAGCGGATCTTGATGTATTCATAGCATCGAATAGCGATCCTTTATTGTTTCTTGAGTATCACCGGCAGTTTACGCATTCACTGTTATTTATTCCTTTTGGTGCGCTGGCTTGTGCTTTGCTGCTGTACGGATTTTTTAAAAACAAGCTGTCATTTTTTCAGGTTTATTTATTTTCTTTTTTAGGTTATTCAACACACGGCCTGCTTGATGGCTGTACATCCTATGGCACGCAATTATTCTGGCCGTTCTCAGATGAAAGAGTCGCATGGAATATTATTTCGATTGTTGATCCGTTATTTACCTTACCTGTATTGGCCGGGATTATTTTTGCTGTTGTAAAAAATAAGCGCAATATTGCGCGTCTTACATTTTTGTATGCTCTTGTTTTTATTTGTATTGGATTTATTCAAAAACACCGTGCGGATGATGCGCTTTATGCGCTGGCTGCAGAGCGCGGCCATTCCATAGAGCGCTATATGACAAAGCCGAGTTTTGCCAACCGGCATGTCTGGAAAACGGTTTATGAAGCGGGCGGGCGTTATTATGTCGATGCAGTGAAACTGCTCTGGGACAGTAAATATATTACAGGGACGTCTGTTCAAAAGCTGGATATTCAGCGTGATTACCCCTGGTTAGCGGAAAATAGCCAGCAGGCAAAAGATATCGAACGATTTCGATGGTTCTCGGCAGATTATCTTGCGGTTGATCCTGCTGATAAATCTGTAATTATGGATGTGCGTTATTCACATGTGCCCAATCAGATTAAACTCATGTGGGGTATCCGTCTCAGTCAGCAGCAGATTAAAGACGGTGATCTTGTCAGTCATGTTGAGTTTATTACCCGTTCAACACTTGATCGTAAAAGCCGGCAGGAGTTTGCCGATATTATATTTTGAGTTATATCAACCTGAGCAAAAAATAAAAGGCCAGTGACAAATCTCCGAATGAATGCCGTGTTATAAAAATGCGGATATTACAGCCGGAAAATCTGCCGGCAGAAAAATTACAAGGGTTTGGTTTTTAGTTTGAGCGCGATGATTTTTGATTAGTTTATTTATATTTTTCGCTCAAAGTATTGAACTGCTGCATAAGATCATCGCAGGTCTTTTTGGGTGCTTCGCATTTGCTCACGGTGATGTTTTCTCTGGCAATTTTGTCTTCAAGGTGAATGGTTTTCTTGAATAATGCAGGTGAGGATTTATTCACATCCGGTGCAACGAACCAGTATACACGGTCACCCTTTACCACTCGGGATACAATCGTCCAGTCGCCGTCGCGGGTAATGCTCGCATCGGCTGTTTTTGTTGCCTCTTTAAAGGCACCATAGGTTACATCGGGGTCAGTCGAGACAGTGGCTTCCTGAGGGTCGGAGCAGGCTGTTTGCAGGTAGATTGCGAGTAAGGAAATAATGCTTAGAAAATATCTCATAATCGTTTTGTCATCACCGGGTTATCAGTCATCATCATGTTGACAGAGCATACACCCTATTTTTAGAAGCTGCGAACAAAAACCGCCGGCAGCGCAGCCGTTTTACCCGATATTAGTTACAATTGTGACCGGCTGCTTAGTTTTTTTCTGCTGTTGTTGAGAGCGACGTTTATATTGTCTACAATAACGCACTTTTTATATAATTCAGGTCACTTAAGATGAACGATACTACCTCCCGGCCCGATTTACCGGATCACCTCTCAGGGAATCCTGCCAGCCCGCATCATGTGGCGGAAATTTTCGAGCACAATATCGGTATCCGGCTAAACGGCAAAGAGCGAACCGATGTAGAGGAATATTGCATCAGTGAAGGCTGGGTGAAAGTGGCTTCGCCTAAAGCGCTGGACCGTCGAGGGCAGCCGCTTCTGATTAAACTAAAAGGCACGGTTGAAGCATTTTATAATTGAGATCTTGCGCGGTATATCTTTCACTCTGATGTTTATAAAGTGAAAATTAAAGTGGCAGAAGAGGGGCTTTAATCCCTCTGCCACTGGTATGTCTTTTTCGTAATATCCTCAGGCCACTTACAATACTTCTCTTAGTATCTGTTTAATTTTCTTAGCCTCGTTTTAACTGCCTGTTAAATTGACAAGCTTCACACTGCGGTTTTAAACCATCGCTCTTATCACGCTGACACAGCCTAAGCCTTGCTCCGTCTATGCTGCGACACTATGTCACATTCACGTGGCTGTGTGCTTTCTATATGATCAGTGGTATAAAAAATACTAACCGGGGAATTTCAGATGTTACAAGTGAATTATAAAAAATTTATTGGCCTGCTGTTTATTGCAGTTTCTATGATCATTATGCAGGGCTGTAATGATGAATTAGTCAGTGATCCAGCCGTTTCATTAACGGATAGTTACAGTGTCAAATATGCCTCTGATATGTCGATGATTAGTGCCGGTAAAAGTACCTTCACACTTGAGATTAATGATATCAATACAGGTGATCCGGTAAGCGGTCTTAGCGTTAGTGTGATGCCAATGATGTATATGGCATCCGGCTATACGCACGATACACCGGTTGGTGCGGTGGTTGATAATGGTGATGGTACATATGAAGCGACAGTATATTACCTGATGGCCTCAGAAATGATGGATGGCACAGTGATGGGTGAATGGGAGCTGCGTGTGATGATCGGCGGCATGGCTGGTGAAACGGCGATCTTTAATCCCGACGTGATGATGCCGATGGGTGATACGTTTAAAGCTCACTTAAAAGGTCAGGCCGACATGATTATGGGTATGAATATGGTGACGGGTGAGATGGAGATGCAGAATCGTACCTACATTGTCTTTAAAAATCACTTGATGGGTTCGACTGATAATCATACTTTTAGCTTCTTTATTGCAGCACGTGAAAGCATGATGAGCCATGTCGCAGTTTATGAGGGTGTTACGCTAAATCAGGGTGAAACTTATGAGTACCTTGTGTCACCGATCACGGCTGAAGTTTCAACGGATGCAACAAACTGGACAACAGCAATGGTCTCTGTTGACGGTAATTATATGGTTTCTGGTTTAACGGGCTTAACAGACGATCAGGCGGGTGAAATTTACGTCCGTTTAACCATTCAGGGTGAACAGAAAACGACCAATGGTTTAGCAGAAGCGGGTGATGGTTCAAATGACTATGGGATCTTCAGTGTTACGCCTGGCACAGTCATGTCGATGTAAGTGGGCGATATGTTGTTAACTAAAACACACTTACTGGCTGCCAGCTTTATGCTGGCAGCTGGCTATACAGGAACTGTTAATGCGGCTTCATGTTGCGGTGGCGGTTCGGCTTCTTCATTAATTCTGCCAAAATTTGGCCGGCAGATGATCGATGTATCTCTTGACCTGGAAAGCTACGATGGGTTCTGGAACAGTGATGCGGTGCATGTTGCAGATCCGCCAGGGTCTTCGCTTAATCAACAAAGACTTAACTTTGGTGCGGGTTACCGGATTTCTTCTAACTGGCAGACCAGTATTATCATGCCTTATGTATGGAATGATAATCAGTACGCCGGATTCAGCACTAAAACCAACGGTCTTGGCGATGCGGTCGCCAGTATCTGGTACGAAGCTTTTGACGCAATAACCTGTGTATATAAAGTCAATTCTATCGCTGATTTAAAACCGTCGATTTATTACGGACTGTCGATGACATTACCCACCGGTGTGTCACCGTATGGTGATGTACAAAACAGTTTTGATATTACCGGGCGTGGTTTTTACCGGCTCGATGCCAGCCTGTTATTAGATAAAACCGTGTTCCCGTGGAATGCCACGCTGCAATATAGTTATGGCGTTTATTCAGAACGTCCGGTAAACCGTGAGTACGGTAACTATATCGAACCCTATGATAAAAATCTTGGTGACCGTTCCTTGTTAATGTTCTCGTTTGGTTATACTGATCAGACAGAAAAACTGGGGACGATAACTTATACGCTGGCGTATTCTGAACTGGAAGAAAAAACCGGCGAGATTGACGGTCAAACCGACCCCACCGGCGGGCTGGAAAAACAGTCATTAGCCTTTACCGTTGCCATGGCGAATTTTGATAAAGACTGGATTTACAAACTGACCTATAACAAGGCGACAGACGGAACAAACTTTCCCGCCACTGAAATCGTATCTTTAGGAGTCAGTCATGTTTTTTTCTAGGATGCTAAGCAGAAAGCTGTCGGCAGTACTGGTTTTTATCCCGCTATTAGTGTTAGCTGGCTGTGATGATTTAAATCCGTCATCGGCAGATTTACGCGCCGATGTGGTGCCGGGTTCTGACGGCGTGCAGGTCGAGCAGAAGGCGCTGGATTTTACGCTGAGCGATACCTTGTATACCGATGTTACCTTATCGTCAGAATATCCTTCGGCAGATGCTGTGGTTTTATACTTCACCATGTGGTGTCCCATCTGCGACAGTCACATGAGTTATATGCGTCAGTACGTAGTGACAAATTACCCGAACGTTAAGTTTTATTTTGTTGATTATGTTACGGGCTCTGTCAGTGCATCCCGGCAGGCGCAACAATCGAATGGTTATACCGATTTTGATGTGCTGGTAGATACGAATCATGCAATACAGGAGTTATACAATGCCACCATGGGCACGGTCATTGTCATGGACTCAAATGGCATTATTAAAATGAATGAAGATTTTAAAGATGGCAGTAAACTACAGACCGTTTTAGCTTTGCTGCCCTGATACGTCTGGGCGCGGAGTGGCGGCGGTTAAACAGCGGGCAGCAATCTAACGCAGATCATTCTAAGAGTCGTAATGAGAGGCAAAAACTTACAATGTTTTAGTCTTCTGGAAGAAAAATATTATTATGAGCGGGTGCAATTTATATTTGATAGCTGACACTGATGCAAGCCTGAGTAGCAGACCACTTATAAAATTCAAAAATATATTTTAGCGGTAATCTGTTTTTCAGAATCGCTTATAATTCAATTCTGTTTCATGTTGCCTCATGAAGATAAGACAGAGAGTTCTGTCACATCTGTTTTGTCCTTTATAAAAAATAGTTCAATAAATAATTTACTGGTTTTTAATAATTGCTATTGCTATTGCTATTGCTATTGATCAATGTCGATTTAGTCATTATGTGGTATTTGTTTGTTATGGAATAAATAAAGGTAGTGATTATGTTGCGTAGATTTATATATGGATTTTGTATGGCGATTTTAGTTTCTTCGTGTGGAGGTGGAGGAAGCGGAAATTCATCCGCTAATTCAGCAAATCAAATTGAGCTGTCTACTACAGTTAATGTTGATGTGAATAACCTTCCGCAAGACGGCATGCTACATGTGTATGTTTCTGTAGACGGTGGCGCTCAACAGGACATGCAGATAACTAATAACGATGCTACTGCTCTCATCAGTAATCTGCCAACAGGCAGTCATACGATAGATATCGAAGTAGTCTTTGTATATGACAACAGTGCCACTCTTGTCTTGTCATCCGCCACATCTTCTGTGAATGTGGCGGAAGGATCCAGTCTGCTTGATATTGCTAACACGAGTTATATAAGTACGTATGATGATGATAATGATGGTGTTAGTAATCTGGATGAAATAAATGCAGGCTCGCCGCCATTTGATTCGTCATGTGTGCTGGAAGTGTCGGTAGTGGGCGACTGCACTCTTGGCTAAAATCTTAAAATAAATTTTCGATATATTAAGGATGTTTTCATGAAAAAAATTATTGGTATAGTCATACTAAGTGGTTTATCTTTAAATACTGTAGCTGGAGAAGTAACGGATACGTTTAATAGTGGTGATGTATTAACAGCTACGAAAATGGAAAATATTAAAAGCGCTGTGAATGATAATGATTCACGCACCGCTACAAACGAAACACTTATAAATATTAGTACGAATAGTATTGGTGATCATGAAACACGAATCACACAAATTGAAACAACAGGAATTCCTCCTGTGGAGCCTTTTATTGGCAGTACATTGTTAAATCAATCTGAGCAAAGAATGCTCAATAAATGGACGGGAAATGTATTTCAGGAATGGCAGTTGTGTTACAGCTCAGCGGCAAATGGTTTTACAGTCGATAGCTATAAATCTTTGTGTCAGAGAAGCGGGCCAACTGTGTCCGTTGTAAAGAATCAATTTAACAATGTCTATGGCGGATATAATCCACGGTCATTTTATCTTGGACCTGCCTATGTGGATGTGAAGGGAGCCTTTATCTATTCAATTACAAATAGTAAAAAATATTATCAGGTTGATACAGCTTCAGTGTATGCTGTAAATTATCTTTATGGACCTGCGTTTGGCGGCGGGCATGATTTTGTCGTTGGCCATCAGGGAACAATGGCAACAGGCTATTGCAATTTTCCACATTCTTATTACTTCAATAAACTTGCTACATCGCCCTCAGTTCAAGCCACGCAAGAGCTTTGTGGTTCAAATCCAGCTCAATCATTCCAGGTCACAGCAGTTGAAGTGTATGTGCAAAAAAATTAAAGCGGACTCTCTTAGAGGTTAAGATAAAATAGGTGCTTGCTGATTCGCCTGCGCAGAAGCAATTGTAAGGATTCGAAAACTGAGTCAGGCGATATTTGCAGGATACTGAAAGAGAAGCGCTATCAGAAAAGAGATGTTTTTTTGCCTATAGAGCGGGACACTGATCGTCCCTGCAAGCGATGCCGGCAGGTTATAGGTGCTGATAATCGTTATAAGGTCTTTATGCAGTTTAGCTGATAGCATTAATAAGGAAGCTCAGGCCGGAATAAAATAAGGTTTTAAATGAACCAGCTATGAGTTTTTATCGATCGTCGCGATCAAATTGTCTTTTAGTTAAGCCGTTTTTCGTTTGTGAGCACGCCTTTCCTGATACCAGATATAAAGACCACTGCCAACAATCAGGCAAACGCCACTGATGGTCCACAGGCTGGGCATGTCACCGAATATCAGCAGGCCTAACAGGATGGCGAACAGCACGTGCGAATAAGTGAAGGGAGACAGTACCGAGGCTTCAGCTGAATGGAAAGCTTTCACCAGCATGAAATGGCCGATGGCACCGCAGCAACCCATACCGAGCATCAGTAACCACTGCACAGGTTCGGGTGTTTCCCAGTTAAAGAGGAGCAACACGCTTAGCACCAGTGCACCCAAAGCCGTGGAGTAAAAGGTGGTGGCATCCGGGCTGTCCTTGTCGCGAATGATGCGCGTGAGAATATAGTAACTGGCCATAAAAAATGCCGAGGCCAGTGGCAGTAAAGCAATCCAGCCAAAAAGCCCGGAGCCGGGGCGAGTCACCAGCAGTACGCCGATAAAACCACAGACCACCGCTACCCAGCGTCGCAGGCCGACGTGTTCGCCAAGCAGGACACCGGAGAAAGCCGTGACCAGTACCGGTGCAAGAAACTGAATGGCAGCAGCCTCACCCAGCGGCATGTACTGCAAAGAAAAATACAGGCTCGATGTTACACCGAACAATGCTGTGGCCCGATAGAATTGCAGGTCTGGCCGCTGTGCACGCAGAAACCCTAATGAGCGGGTCCGGTACAGGTAGTAAGAAAATGTGATCAGCGTGTGAAAAAAATAACGGCCCCAGACTACCATCACGATCGACAAAGACAGCGTCAGAAACTTGGCCATAGCATCCATGCCGGCAAGAAAGCCACCTGTAGTAATCACCAGCAGCACAGGAACGACGGGGAAGTGATGGTGAGAATGAGGCATGTTAGTGTACTAATAGAGAAAGAACTGGAGTTTAACGGCTTGTCGCGCAGACAGCAATGAAGTAATTAAAGTGTGTGCCGGAGTTTGAAATTTGATCAGATGGCAGCGGCTGTATAAAATAAATAAGGCGGGATTATCTGGTTATAAGCTTTGTCTTTAGTCATTATTTAAAGAGTGAGCGGTACAGGTTATGAGCATAGAAGACAGAGATAAGTGGAATAGACGATACGCTGAAAATAGTTTTCATAAAAATAATCCGTTAACTCTGGTAGAGGAGTGGTTGCCGAAACTGCCGGTTGGGCGGGCGCTTGATGTAGCCTGTGGTAACGGCCGCATAGCATTGTTGTTAGCGCAAAATGGATTCGAAGTGGATGCGATTGATATTTCCTCAGAGGGACTGAGCCAGGCCAGAGAAAAAGCAAAAGATCAGGGTCTTGAAATAAACTGGACAGAGCATGACCTGGACGAGTCTTATCCGTTTGCCACAGATTATGATCTGATCGTTGTAATGTGGTACGTCGATCTTGAACTGATCAGCCGCTTGTGTGATTGTCTGGCCCCCGCTGGCTATCTGATCTGTGAAGAACATTTGATCACAGATCAGCAAGTGACGGGACCGCAGAACTCATACTTTCGGGTTGAAGCCGGAAAATTACGTGAAGCAGTTGCAGGGCTTGACGTTGTCTTGTATGAAGAATCCATTAAACTGAATGCTGAATCTGAGCAGGTAGCGAGTGCATGTGTCGTCGCTAGAAAAATAAAAGCAGAGTAATAAAATCGAGCAGAAAGAAGCTGTTGCTGGCAGAATTATTTATTATTTACAGCTCATGAGGCTGTTTTTGTGGTTACCTGTACGGTGAGTTTATATGGCACATTACAGACTGATGCAGATGCTTAATATATGTGAAGAAAATCATTCATCGAGCTTATTTCTGACTGATGATAATAATGTGGCTGAAGAATATGGTTTTTGTATTTGATTTTTTGTAAGGGTATCAGTGCTGTTATCCGCTAATGGCAGATCGTTATAACCACTTGCGATCAGAATTTTAATATCAGGATAAAGCTCACGGGTTTTCTGCGCGAGAACAATGCCGCTTGTTTCGGGCATAATGACATCTGTTAATAACAGGTCTATATGTTCCTTTTGTAGTATTGCCAGTGCTATTTTTGCGCTTGTGGCGGTGAAAACCTGATAGCCCTGCTGGTTTAAAATATTCATGGCAAGCATGCAAAGTGCTTCTTCGTCATCAACTACAAGTATAGTTTCTTTGCCGCTGGCTTGCTCTGTGTTTCCCGCTGAGCTTACAGTTGATTTTTTATCTGACGTTCCGAAGTAACGCGGGAAAAGAATAGTAATTTTTGTACCGGAACCTGGTTCAGAATCCAGTGTTATTGAACCACCTGATTGTTTAATAAATCCATATACCTGGCTCATGCCGAGCCCTGTTCCTTCGTTGCCTTTGGTAGAAAAGAAAGGATCGAAAACCTTTTCTCTGGTGTCTTCATCCATACCATGCCCGCTATCAGCTATTGAAAGACTGACATAGTCACCAGCTGGCAGGTTGCTGGTATCCGGGTTGGCGGTGAGGATCCGGATATTATTTGTGCTGATAACCAGACTGCCGCCTTCCGGCATCGCATGTAAAGAGTTAATGCACATATTAAGAATTGAATCCTGCAAATTGGACTGATCAATCCAGGTTGCCCATAAGTTTTCGTCAAGGATGTAAGTCAGCTTAATCTGGGCGGTGAGAGTTTTTTCCAGCATGTGCTGTATGTCTGTTAACAGTGAGTTAAGGTTGGTTGCTTCGTCTGAAGATTTCTGTTGACGACTAAAAGCCAATAACTTGGAGGTCAGTTTTTTTGCTCTTTCACCGGCATTACTGATCTGTTTCAGGTACATGTCTTCTTTTGACTGGCTACTAATGACGGTAGAAAGTAACTCTGAGTAGCCCAGTATAACGCCTAGTAAATTATTGAAATCATGTGCTATACCTCCGGTAAGTTTACCAAGAGCATCAATTTTCTGAGTGCGTCTTAATGTTTGTTCGGCGATATGTGCTTCTGTGACATCCATAAATGTTGCAACAGCACCAACGATTTCTCCGTTATGTTTTATTACCTGCGCACGGTATTCAACAGGAAATTCAGTATGGTCAGCGCGCAGGAAATAGGCGCTTGCAACATGTATACTTTGGCCGCTTTTGATTACATCTATAAAAGAAGTATTAGGCTGATTGTTTTCTGAATTGCTGGTTTCGTGTCGTGTCAGAATTTTTATGATATCTTGACCGATCAAATCACTTTCGTTTTCATAATTAAGGTGCTTTAAAGTAGCCTGATTACAGAAAGTACAACGGCCATCCAGATTGTAACCAAATATGCCTTCACTGGTTGAATTGAGAATGAGCTGAAGATCTTGCTCGGCATTAATTCTGGTCTGTAGTTCATTGTTATAGTTTTTTGAGGCAGAGTTAAGTGCGCTGGCCATGGTGTTAAATGCATCTGATAACTGACCAATTTCAGTCTGATCTTTTATATTTGAAGTATAAGTAAAGTTCCCCTTTGAAAACTCCTGGCTGGCAATAACCAGTTCTTTTAGAGGCGATGACAGTTGTTTTGATAGAAACCATGCAGAAATAAAGATGAATATAATTGCAATGAAGGCAACGAGTATGGCTGATAACTGGACGTCATTGTTTTGCTCTTGCAGAATATTATTCGGTACTCGCATATTTAGAATCATAAACGGAGTATCTGTTTTTGACTGTCCGGGAAAAAAACTATTAACTAATGTTTTATCACGCTCTGTATTTGTTTGTTTCGGGTCATCCGGTGCCACAATCCATGCGTTTGAAAAGCCCCTGAATTTTTGATCCAGGATCTCCTTTACAAGTTCATCAAGACTGCCTTCTATAATAATGCAGCCCCCAAAACCGCCTATTTCTGGCTCCAGCAGAGCGATACCTGCATGGAAGTAGAGTTTGTTGTTATTTCGGTAAGTGGGTAAGAAATGCACCTGACGAGGCGTTGATTTTTTCAGCTGATAAAACAGAGTTGTGGCTTTTGACGGCTGATTGTTTGAAGAAGCGGTTAATACCGAAGTGTATTCACGAATGCGCTTGTTACCGTCTACAATAACTTTTTCATTGCCAGTACTGTCTATAAAACGAATTGAATTGTAAAGCTGAGGGTTCGACCGGATTATCTGAACAAATTGTTTTTCAATGTCAAAGCGAATCAGGTTTGCCTGTGTTTGTTGAGTGATTAGAAAATTATTGACAGAAGGTGACATTTCCATAAATGCCAGTACATTCTCAACCGGGTTAAGATAGGCTTTTTCAATATGTGCAGTGGTTTTTGATAACGATAGCTTTATTTCCTCTTCAATCTGTTGCTTGGTTATTTTTGCAGAGTAGATGTTATACAGCGTGAAGACAAATAGTATGATCAGCAGGCTGGTAATAACAAATCGCCAGAATATTCGGCCAAAGAGAGAGTCAGCGTATAATTTAGCTTTCAATCGGGATAAACTGAATTTCATAAAACGTTTGCTACTTCCATGCTTTGTGATCGTAAACGATTTCATCAATAATATTTTTATTATCCTTTATGTTTTGCTCTAAGCCAAGTTGTTTGGCACGCCATTGATTGACAATAAAGGGTCCCTGTTTAGGGGCATAGGCACTGATCTGGGCCGGTTTTTTACCGCCGCTTAAAATAGAGTGAGCAACATTTACAGCTTCATAGCCCTGATTGAAACCCGAATCATCTACAGTGGCAAGCAGTCCTTCTGCCAGCATGTGTTTGGATGGGGTCACTTCAGGCTTATTAGTGTTTTTCATATACCAGTTAATAACCTGGAGATAATTAACATGAGCACCATTGTCGTCTTTTAATGTATTGTGTGTGGATATATAAAAGGCGTCTACTTTATCGTTTAACTCGAGTGCTGATTTTTTAAACTTAGTAAATGAATTGGTAATGACAACATCAACGACTTCAACGGGCAGTGCATTTTCATTAGCAAAACGTTGCAGCCGTTTCGCATGAGACCGTCCGGTCGGTGAATCATCGGATAAGACAGCAATTCGTTTGATACCGGGTATTAAAGTCTTCAGATAGCGGACAGACTCTTTATGGTAACCGGCCTGATAAACGCCGGTAATGTTATGGCCCGGATTCTCGAGTGAGTCGAGTAATCCATATTTTAAAGGTACGCCATTTACACCCCAAAATACAACAGGTATGTCGCTGTCAAGATAGTGGTTGCCGACATAGTTAGCGGCGTTATCATCACCCAGTAGTACAATGTCAGGTTTAAAGGTCTCTAGTTGTTCAATGAGAAGGCTTAGTGCGATGGAAATTTCACTGCGGCTGGATTTGCGTTTAGTATCCATCCAGTATTTTTTGAGTCGTACTTTAGAGCTGGTGACAGAATTTGTTTTAGTATACTGCTTTGCCTGATCCTTATTATCGAGATAGCCGAATTCAAGCAAGCCGGTTAAAACGCCGTCATTAGTTGCCTGCGACCAGGTGTATTCCGGGTGATAACTACTCACAATGGCAATATTTATAAGATTTTTTTCTGCGGCATATGTATGGAACGGTAGAAAAGAAGAGAGTAAACATATAATAACAAGTAAAAAATGATTTGGTTTCACAGTGAATGCTCCAGCAGTAAACTTTCCAGTACTATATATAGTGCATAATTATCCTGTAGTAAAATAAAAAAATGAGTTTACCGGCAAATGCAGCTTTAATGGTTACATTTAAGCTACTTATCAGGTTTTATCTGCTCACGCTGCATTTGTTTTTTTGTTTTACTGGTTGCCTGTGCGCTGAATGGGTCATCTGGCCAGTAGTGTCGTTTGTATTTTCCGCGCAGATCTTTTTTTACATCGTGATAAGTGGTTTGCCAGAAGCTGTTTAAATCCTGAGTGACCTGCATCGGCTGTCCGCCAGGTGATAATAAATGCAGCATTAGTGTGCAGTAACCACTTAATAATGTGGGCGTGTCGTAGAGTCCAAAAACTTCCTGCAGCCTGACGGCCAG
>Ga0224506_10001085_pt1 | contig 19997 bp, 23 predicted proteins | sample SF_Jan12_sed_USG_2_FD_169108 | JGI IMG/M metagenome (GOLD analysis project Ga0224506, IMG submission 169108) | Sediment microbial communities from San Francisco Bay, California, United States - SF_Jan12_sed_USGS_8_1 | ecosystem: Environmental > Aquatic > Marine > Sediment | place: USA... | reverse complement strand
ACTTACCTGCTCACCGAAACTTAGTCCCGATCAGCGAGGCGCGCATTCTACAGAAGCCTGCACACCTGTCAACTCTTTTTTAAATTTATTCGAAGCTTTTCAATAACTTACCAACTTCCAAGCCATTCCTTCAAATAAACCGCCAACACCTCAATGCCTGCTAAAAAAAAGCCCGTCTCAATCAACGGGACGCGCATTCTATACTGTTTCAAATTTCTGTCAACGAATTTTAAGCATTAATTACCCTGGAGAGTGGGCTTTCATCAGATAAGACTCACTTTGCATCTCGAGCAACCGACTAACTGTTCTTTCGAACTCAAATTCTAAACGCGTACCTGAATATATATCTACAATTTCTACATCGGCGGAAATTACCAATTTAACCCCCCGATCATAAAACTCATCTACCATATTAACAAAGCGCCTGGACGCATCGTCATTATGCTGCCCAAGGACCGGCACTCCGCTAATTAAAACAGCATGATACAACCTGGATAGTTCAATATAATCAGCAACACTTCTATAACCTGCACACAATTCATCAAATGTAAGCCATATAACATCCTCACAAGCACTTATACATTCAATTATTCGCCCATTGATTTCAATATTGTTATTTTGCTCCAATTCAACAATGTCTGGTACCAGTCTATAAAACATAGCCTCAACCTTAGACTCAGATACTTCGTTTGCCGGCGTAAAATATAAAGAAGAGGAAGTTAATGTTTGCAAACGATAATCCTCTCCCCCATCCAAATTAAACACTTTAAAATGGCTATTTATACCAGAAATTGCTGGAAGGAATCGTGCCCGCTGAAGCCCGTTATTATATAATCCATCCGGGTATATGTTAGATGTCGTAACAATAACAACACCTTCTCTATAGAAGGCCCCCAACAAATTATGCAATATCATCGCATCAGCTATATCTGTCACAAAAAATTCATCCAAACACAACAAGAGGCAATCTTCAGAAAACTCTCTAACTATGACATCCAATGGATTTGCTATTTTAGAATGAAACGCCAGCCTGTCGTGTATCATTCTCATAAATCGATGAAAATGAATTCTCTTTTTTTTTCGCATTTCTACTTCATCGTAGAATAAATCCATTATAAAGGTCTTACCACGACCAACTCCGCCCCAGAAATAAACCCCGTCAGGAGCTTTTAATTTCTTAAAAAAAGAAATTCTTTTACCTTTTTGAAGCTCATAATTAGTGAGATCCAATGAAAGAGCCGACAATAGCTCTATCGCCTGCATTTGGACGGAATCTACGCGAAAGCCTCTGCTTTCCATTTCCTGATGATATCTATTACTTAAGTTCATACTGTTTGAATTTAAAATCTCTGTTAATATTCTATATGTTTTGTAATATGTTAATAGAAATCAGCTGTCATGTGCAGTCCGACATTAGGCATATAGACTCTGAATACTTATAATTAAAAATTAATGACGGTCAAAAAATTATGGAAACTGGAATACTACTTATTGTGTTTGCTGCCGGGCTGATTGCCGGCTTTTTACTAGCAAAAATTTCAAACAAGTCAATCGAAGACACCCAGGTTCTTAAAAGAAAACTTGAGGAGCTTCGTGAAGAACATCAAGGGTACCAAGAAAGCGTCAATGAACACTTTACACATACTGCCGACCTGATTGATAAAATGAATAAGAATTACAATGAAATTCAATCACATTTAATGCAAGGAGCTGAATTACTTGTAAATTCAGAATACAGACTGGAAGTTAACGGATCAGCACTTGATGAAGAACTCAACATGGAGCAAGGCGTCCCTGAGGCGGCACCGCCTAGAGACTATGCACCAAAAGAACCTGATCAGGAAGGGACTCTTTCTGAAAGCTACGGATTAAAGGCTGAACACCTGCAAACCGAAAAAAAAGAGTAAACAGCCCTGGAGCCTCCACCTAGATAGAGGCTCTTTCTAAACGGGCACTGGCAAATCGACAAATACTACCCTCAGATCAAACTCTTTATTTAGTAATTCGCCTAACGCCCGAACTCCACCACGTTCGGTAGCATGATGCCCTGCAGAAAAATAATGAATGCCGCCCTCCACTGCAGAATGCACTGTACGTTCTGAAATTTCTCCACTTATATAGGCATCTATACCCTTATTTATAAGTAATTCAATATAGTCTTGTGCAGCCCCTGTACAAATAGCGATTCGCTTGATTTTCCCACTCCCACCAACATGCAGCGCATCAAAACCCAGGTTCTCTGACAAAAGATTTTTTACATGGGAGACAGACTGTATCTCGGCAAGTTCACAAACGACCCCAGGGAAGCCGGGTATTGAATCACCCACATTGATAGTATCCAAGCCCAGCTCCAGAGCCAATTGAACATTATTGCCAATGACCGGATGCATATCCAAAGGTAAATGATAGGCAAAAAGGTTTATATCGTTTGAAATTAAGGACGCTATTCGCTTCTTTTTTAATCCAACAATTGGCTCAAATTCGCCTTTCCAAAAATATCCGTGATGAACCAAAATAGCATCAGCGCCTAATTCAACAGCCTTATCAATTAAAGCTTTACTCGCTGTAACACCAGTGACAATAGTCTGAATATTGTCAGACCCTTCTATCTGAAGACCATTAGGACAATAATCTTGATACTGATCAACGTCTAAATACTCATTCAAGAAGCGTTCTAATTCCGCTCTAGCAACCATAACGATTCCACTTAAATTTAAAAAAATATCTGAATAAAATCAGGACAAAGCAGATTTTAAGGCCGCTACAAGCTGCTCATTCTCTTCTTCAGTTGATACGTTCACCCTTAAGCAATTTACAAGCAAATCATGCCCGCCATGCAATAACTTCACAAGCACGCCCTGATCCTTTAAAAATTGATGTACAGAATTCACATCTTTATCAACTATTCGAACTAGCAGAAAATTAGCCGAACTTGGCCAAACATAGACTCCCGGGATAGTTTCAAGCTGAGAAAGAAGAGACTCTCGATTACTTCTCAGCCTTTTGGTTTGTAACTCAAAAACCTGATAATTTTCGATAGCAAATTCCGCACTAATTTGCGTCAAGACATTTATATTATAAGGAAGACGAATCTTGTTTATTTCCTGTAACCACTGTTTGCTGCCAATTAAAATACCTAATCTTAGGCCTGCTAGTCCTACCTTTGACAGCGTCCTCATTAACAAAACATTGGAGAACTCATCTAGAAGATGAAGAGAGTCAGAGTCTGAAAATGCAATATAGGCTTCATCTACCACAACCAACCCTCTAGTGCTTTTTGCGATTTCTCGAATAGCATCAACGTCAAAAAGATTTCCGGTAGGATTATTTGGCTGAGCGATAAAGATAATTGCTGGATCATTGTCTTTGATTGCATTCAATATTGCATTGACGTCCATACTGAAATCTTGATTAAGAGGCACTCCGACATAATCGACATTTAGCCAAACCGACAACATCTTGTACATCACAAAGCTAGGCTCTACAGATAAAATGGGACGATTGGTATGAGCAATCAGCATTACTAATAGTTGGATTATTTCGTCAGAACCATTACCCAATATAATATCAAAATCGTCACCTACTCCCATTAAATTGCGTATAGCTGACTTTAACGAAGAAGCATCCGCAGACGGATAACGATTGATTTGAGCACCGGACAATTGTTCCTTCCAGCGTGTTTCCAAGTCTCCACTCCACTCCCATGGATTCTCCATGGCATCTAACTTAATCAATCCTGTTGATTCAGGAACCTTATAGGCACCTAGTGACCGGACTTCAGCTGAAACCAGCTCAGATATTTGCTGTTCAATACTCACTTCTTATTCATCCTATACCTTGCACTATCGCCATGTGCTTGCAAACCTTCTTTATCCGCTAGCAAAGCTGCAATACGGGATAACTCATCCACGGCAGAGTCACTGACATTTATAATCGAAGAGCGCTTTTCGAAATCATACACTCCCAAAGGAGAAAAGAATCGCGCCGTACCAGAAGTTGGAAGGACATGATTTGGACCTGCACAATAATCCCCTAATGCCTCAGGAGTATTTCGCCCAAGGAAAATCGCACCGGCATGACGAATTCTAGACAAATATTGCTCGGCATCTTCGACAGACAATTCAAGATGCTCTGGAGCGATTCGATTAACAATCTCCCAGGCATCATCTAGATGCTCAACTTTAATAAATGCACCACGGTTATTTAGCGAATTGGTAATTATACGGCTTCGCTGCTGACCCAGAATCAAACGATCCATACTTTTTTTAACATTATCAAGAAAAACCTGGTCTGGAGAAATCAGGATTGCTTGGGCACTTTCATCGTGCTCTGCCTGGGAAAACAAATCCATCGCTATCCAGTCTGGATTGGTTTTCCCATCACACACTACCAGTATTTCAGAAGGGCCGGCAATCATGTCGATACCGACCTGCCCAAATACCTGTTTTTTGGCGGTTGCTACATAGGAGTTCCCGGGACCTACAATTTTATCCACACGAGGTACACTTTCAGTACCATATGCCAAAGCAGCTATAGCCTGTGCACCGCCTATGCAAAATACTCTATTTATTCCAGCCAAATACGCTGCAGCAAGAACTACAGGATTACGAACGTTATCTGGAGTTGGAGAAACCATCACAATATCTTTAACACCTGCGACATGCGCAGGTATGGCATTCATCAAAACTGAAGAAGGATATGAGGCTAAGCCACCAGGGACATAAATTCCGACTCGATCTAGTGGCGTTACTTTTTGACCCAACAAAACACCATTTTCTTCATATTGCCAAGAAGGCGATTTCTGACGTTCATGAAACCCTTTTATTCTACTCGCAGCTACCTGAAGAGCGGCCTTCACCTCGTCATCAACAGATTCAAAGGCTCGTTTTAACTCATCAATTTCAATAACCAGCTCATTCATTCCCTGGCAATTCAGTCTATCAAATTGATTACTTAACGAGAGCAATGCCTTGTCGCCATCCGATCTTACTTGCTGAACAATATGTGACACAGACTCTTCCAGCTTGGTATCGGAAACGCTCTCCCACTCCAATAGCTTATCTAGTCGCTCAGAAAAACCTTCTTCAGACACATCCAAACGAGATAGCTCAATGCCAACCACACCTTTCTCCCAAATAACCCATCTATTTCTGTGACAGCACAGCCTGTTCAAGACTTGATATGATTGGCTGAATAGTAGCCAGCTTCTGTTTCATAGCCGCTCGGTTCACAACCAATCGGCTTGAAATGTTCGCGATCAATTGATCTGGAGCCATACCATTAGCTTTCAATGTATTACCCGTATCAACGATATCTACAATTGAATCAGCCAGCCCCAAAATAGGTGCCAATTCCATTCCACCATATAGCTTTATTACATCAACCTGCCGACCGCTCTCGTAAAAATACTGCTTAGCAACATTTACAAACTTGGTAGCTATTCTCATTCTGCCCTCAGGCTCAGAACGACCCACAACTTTCGCCGTCATTAATCGGCACTTTGCAATCTGTAAATCCAAAACCTCAATAATTTCTCGAGCGCCATACTCCATCAACACATCTTTACCAGAGATACCCATATCGGCAGCACCATATTCAACATAGGTAGGAACATCAGTCGCCCTGATTACTATAAATTTGATATTTTCATGGTTTGTATCAAAAATCAGTTTTCTGCTTTTCTTAAGGTCTTCTATTGGCTCAATACCAGCCTTTGCAAGTAAGGGTAGCGTCTCGTCTAGAATGCGGCCCTTCGATAGTGCAATTACTAATGGTTTAACATTTTCCATTATATTCAATCCTGATTTTTACCCTGAACAATACGAGTTACATAAGCACCAAGATTCTGGAATTTTTCTTCAATACACTCATACCCGCGATCGATATGGTAAACACGATCAACAAGAGTATCTCCATCAGCCACCAAGCCAGCAATAACCAAGCTGGCTGAAGCTCGTAAATCTGTCGCCATAACCGGGGCTCCGCTTAGCCTTTCACGCCCCTTTATAACAACTGTATTACCATTAACCTGTGTATGTGCACCCATTCGGGCCAGCTCTTGAATATGCATAAATCGATTTTCAAAAACATTTTCAACAACTGTACTAGAGCCTTCGGCAATAGAATTCAAAACGGTGAACTGAGCTTGCATGTCGGTCGGAAAAGCGGGATACGGAGCTGTCGTAATATCAACAGCTTTCGGGCGGCGCCCTTCCATATCAAGCTCAATCCAGTCTTTACCAGTAGTGATTTTTGCACCAGATTCTTCGAGTTTAATCAATACAGCATCTAAAGTTGTAGGGTCAACATCTTTCAATTTGACGCGACCACCGGTAACCGCTGCAGCGACCAAATAAGTCCCTGCTTCAATTCTGTCTGGTAATATGGGATAGGTACAACCATGAAGTTTCTCAACACCGGTAATTCTTAAGGTATCAGTACCTACACCTTCAATTTTGGCACCCATTGCAATCAGACAATTTGCAAGATCTACCACTTCAGGCTCTTTAGCCGAGTTTTCTAAAGTTGTAACACCCTCTGCCAATACCGCTGCCATAAGAATATTTTCAGTACCAGTCACAGTAACGGTATCAAAAAATATTCTAGCGCCTTTTAGACGTCCGTTAGTTTTGGCACGAATATAGCCATCTTCAACCTTAATATCAGCACCCATGGCTTCCAGGCCTCGAATATGAAGATCAACAGGACGACTACCTATAGCGCAACCGCCTGGGAGAGATACATTAGCTTCTCCAAAATGGGCAAGCAGAGGCCCCAATACTAAAATTGATGCCCGCATGGTTTTAACCAGACTATAAGGCGCTGTTACCTTATTTAGAGTGCCAGCTGAAATTTCAACATTCATATCTTCTGTGACAACTGCACTAACACCCATACATCCCAGTAATTCTAACATAGTGGTAATGTCATGGAGGTGAGGCAGGTTCTGAAGCACAACAGTGTCTCGAGTTAGAAGAGTCGACGCTAAAATCGGTAGAGCCGCATTTTTGGCACCAGAAATTCTGATTTCGCCATTCAAAGGTTTTCCACTACGAATCAATAATTTTTCCATTTTATTTCTTAGCCCATTCTTCCGGAGTAAATAATGACATAGTCACTGCATGAATAGCGCCGCTTGCAATTTCTTCAGTTAAACAAGCATAAATTCTCTGTTGTTTTTTAACAGGCATTAGTCCAATAAAATCATCACTTACAGCCGTCACATGAAATTTGGCCCCTTCGCCCTGCACTTCAACAAACTGAGCATTAAATCTTTCAGAAATCAGTGCTTTGACTGCAGCAGCATCCATGAATAAAACCCCTATTACCAAGTAAATTAAAAAAGAAGGGCTAAAATTAGCCCTTCACTATTATAGGTAAGACAATGATTGATTAATACCAAATTTGTCACGGCATAGAAACTTATTAACTTAAAGCCGCATTAAAAACTCAAAACTCTACCGTCTTTCGTATTAACAAAGACTAGAACGAGTCACCTTCTGCCGATTCCTTAAGCAAGGTTTCAGAAGGCTCTCGATAATTTGTTTGATCATAAGAATCCTGAGTAATTTCCTTCCACAAAACAATTGCCTCGTCTAAATCACCATTTGCCAATTCCATAACCCGCTCAAACTGATTCTTGAATGTAATGCCTAAATTTACACCATTGAACACAATATTCTGCACTAACCACCCATTGGAATTACGACTGTAATACATCGACTGCATCATCGGGTATCTATTGCCTTCCGGACTTTGAATTTCGAGAAATACCTGAGTATTTTTCAATGTATTCTGCTCTCCCTTGCCATATTGCACAGCAACTCGGTACCCCCCAAAACTTTTGATACCCAAGGCATAGGTATTGATCAAACTTGTTTTCAATGCTGCCAAAAACTTCATTTTTTGTTCTCTGGTCGCACTAGAAAAATGTGAACCCATTACTCTTCTAGCAATAACAGGATAGCTAACAAGTTCATCCATCAGCTTTTCCATTTCAATCAAATACTGGTCCGTCGTAGTTTCAGAACTCAGAGCCCGAATAAGATCCAGAATAATTACAACACTTTCCTCGACCGTTTTTTCTGCGCTTTTTTCAGGGGTAAATGCATGCGCAGCAGATATAGGTAAAAACAAAAACACAGTGAGCAGGATCTGTTTAACAAGGCCGGCATAAACTTTAAAACTCATAACATTCCATCTCTCTAAAATTTCACAATTTATAAAAGTGTGACTATAGCCGAATGAATTTAGACTGAATAGCTCAGGTTGCAATCAAATTAACAACGACTAAATAAGCTAACAATACGAAAAAAGCTACCAAAATGCCGATTTAGAAATAAATATAACTAAAAAAACAAAAAATGGAGAGAATATTGCATTTAGTTTTTGCAATTTTCGTTTGATCCGCATTTAATTGCTCTCCTAAAAAAATTTCGGAAATTCGAATGTTATTGTTACCTATATTGGCCCTGATTTTTGGTTTGATAATCCTAGTATGGAGCTCAGATAAATTTGTAGCAGGCGCTGCTGCTTTAGCTCATAACTTTGGTGTTCCACATTTAATCATTGGTGTAACCATTGTATCACTTGGAACATCGGCACCTGAAATACTAGTGTCCATTAATGCGACGCTAAGTGGTTCAGTAAATTTAGCTATGGGTAATGCTCTAGGCTCTAACATTGCAAATATAGGATTAGTGCTTGCGGTGACAGCAATGATAGCCCCAATTCCTATTTCAAAACGCGTAATGAAGATTGAAAACTTTATTTTAATCGCAGTAACTCTGTTGGCAGGGTGGATATTATCCGACCACTTTCTGAGTCGTACTGAAGGCTTTATTCTTATAGGTACACTGTCATTATTCCTAATCTGGATATTTTATGATGGCAAAACAAATTCGGGAAATGAATTTGATGATGAAATTCCAACTGCTACAGGCAATAGTACTGCGTTAATCTGGTTCGCTATCGGACTCATTCTCTTAATTATTAGTGCTAAATTTATGGTTTGGGGGGCAACCGAGATTGCTCGTGCATTCCAGGTCAGCGAACTCATTATTGGTGCAACTATAATCGCCCTCGGTACGAGTCTTCCTGAACTTGCTGCCAGCGTCACCAGTGCCTTAAAAAAACACCATGACATTGCACTAGGCAACATACTCGGATCAAATATTTTTAATATTCTAGCTGTAATGTCAGTTCCTGGGCTTCTCAAACCTACGGAACTCCTTCAAGATGTATTCTGGAGAGATTATCTAGTCGTATTATTGATTACCGTCCTCCTTTCAGTAGCTCTGGTTTTTCGAGGGTACCAAAACAAACCAATTGGTCGCCTGTTTGCAGCTGTTGTTGCAACGATCTATGTTGGCTATCTTTACCTAAACTACCTGGCACTGGCATAAAACCATGACAACATTTGATTTTATAGATTCAGCAAAACGAACGGTGGAATTAGAAAGGCAAGCAGTTGATCAATTATTAACCCAATTAGACGAGCAATTTGTTACCGCTTGCGAACTTATTCTAAGCTCCAAAGGGCGAATTATTGTCACAGGAATGGGAAAATCTGGCCATATTGGCAATAAAATCGCGGCAACACTTGCTAGCACAGGATCTCCCGCATTTTTTGTCCACCCTGGAGAGGCGAGTCATGGAGATCTTGGTATGATTACCCATGAAGACGTTGTGTTGGCATTGTCCAATTCCGGTGAAAGCAGTGAAATAGTTGCTATTTTGCCCTCAATTAAACGGGTTGGCGCTCCTCTAATAGCGATGACCGGCAACCTAAAATCAGCTCTGGCTCTCGCTGGTGATGCCGTCTTAAACTGCTCAGTAGAAAAAGAAGCCTGCCCCCATAACCTGGCTCCTACATCATCAACTACCGTACAACTAATTCTTGGTGATGCACTTGCTATCGCACTGCTTGAAGCAAAAGGCTTTAGCGCTGAAGACTTTGCATTCTCCCACCCCGGAGGTAGCCTGGGTAAAAAGCTATTATTAAAAGTCAGTGATATTATGCATACTGGTGAAAACCTTCCTCTCGTTGATGATGCCATGCTTCTCAAGGATGTACTGGTAGAAATTACGGAAAAGAAACTGGGCCTAGCGGTAGTAACAGATCAAACAGGATGTTTCACAGGCTTATTTACCGATGGGGATTTGCGTCGGACACTTAACAATCCAGAAAACCCACTGGAGAAGCCAGTGAGAGACGTCATGCATATCGGTGGTACAGTAATTGAAGCCGATCATTTGGCAGCAGAAGCACTTTATGTCATGGAGCAAAAGAAAATAACATCTCTTGTGATATTAAATAAAGATAAAACCCCCAAAGGCGTCATTCACTTGCATGACTTAATCCAGGCTGGTATGGCCTAATGAGCCGAAAGTCGTTAATCGTTTTGTTATCGCTGCTATTTGGGTTAACCATTTTTTCGTTGATGATATCTTCATTCGACAGAACTGATAGCGATGCTGTTGAACAAAGTTCCTCAGCCGGAGTACTAGAAGTATTTGCTGAAAACGTGAGAACTGTTCGATTTGATACCGCAGGGGAAATTGACCAGATATTTACCGCGGCCCAATTGACCCAGTATCAGGCAGAAACTCATACAACCATTTCAAGTCCGAAACTGGAAATATTTAAAGATACGATGCCTACTTGGTCAATCAGCGCAAATCAGGGTCGTTATAATCAAGACTCCATTATTCAATTAGCAAAAAATGTCAAGGCTGAACAACTTAGCTCAAATCAACACATTGTCATTTTGACCAGTCTATTAGAAATAAATGAGCTAACAAGAATAGTTTATACCGACCAGCCTGTTATAATGACGGCAAAAAGTGGCATTTTAAACGCAACAGGAATGACTTTTAATATGAATGCGGAAACCATTCAATTTAATGCCGATGTAAATGCAATCTATGAGCCCGGCCATGAATAAAACAAAACTAATCATTGCCACTTTATTGGGTATGGTTCTATTGCCATTTCAAGTATTCGCACTTGAAGATGACCTTAAACAACCAATCCATATAAAAGCAGAAAAAAGCCAATTTGATAACCAAAAGGGCTTTCTGACTTACGAGGGTAAAGTAGAATTCACTCAAGGATCAATTGAGATTAAAGCTGATTCTGTCGAACTCATTTTGGTAAACGATACCATTACATTTGCAGAGGCAACAGGCTCTCCTGCCAGCTTCATCCAAACAACGGATGAAGACGGTTCACAAGTAAAAGCTTATGGTGAGACCATAAAGTATTGGGTTTCAAAAGGAACACTGGAAATTTATAAAAACGCCGAATTGCACCAGGGAAACAATCAGATGTCTGGGGGAGAAATCTTCTACAACCTGACATCCAGCCTGGCTAACATTATTGGAGATCCAGAACAGGGTGACGGACGAATGGAAATGATATTCAAACCAGCCAATCCGGATCGTTAAATGAATAAACTTGTCGCAAAAAACCTAGCCAAGTCATACGGGCCAAGAGAGATTGTTAAAGACATATCTCTGGAAGTAGCACCAGGACAAATAGTAGGCCTACTAGGTCCAAACGGAGCTGGAAAAACTACCTGCTTTTATATGATCGTTGGTTTGGTGCCTTCTGACAAAGGCAAAGTAGAGATCAACGGCGAAAATATTACACACCTGCCTATTCACGGTAGAGCGGCAAAAGGCATTGGATACCTCCCCCAGGAAGCGAGTGTTTTCAGACGCCTTTCTGTAGAAGACAACATTCTTTCAATTCTAGAAACACGCCGGAATTTAGACAAGAAAAAAAGACAAGAATTACTTGATAACTTACTCGATGAGTTTAGTATCCAACATATCAGAAAGAGCCTGGGGATGGCCTTGTCAGGTGGTGAACGACGTCGCGTTGAAATAGCCCGTTCTCTTGCAATGGATCCTGGATTTATTTTGCTGGACGAGCCATTTGCTGGCGTTGATCCAATATCGGTAAATGAAATTAAAGATATTGTACTTCATCTTAAAAAACGTGGAATCGGCGTTTTAATTACAGATCACAATGTTCGAGAAACTCTGGACATCTGTGAACATGCTTATATCGTTGGTAATGGACACATAATAGCCGAAGGAAATGCCGAAGCTATATTAGGCAACCAACAAGTAAGGGAAACTTATCTTGGTGAACAATTTAAATTATGATGTACTTTGTTAAATTGAATCTAAAAGCATGAAACCAACTCTATCGCTAAAAATAGGCCAACAGCTGACAATGACACCTCAGCTCCAGCAGGCCATTCGTTTACTTCAGCTTTCTACATTGGACCTACAACAGGAAATCCAGACAGCTTTAGATTCAAATCCTTTACTGGACGTTGAAGAAGAACATCCTCAAGAGCCTAGAGACTCTGAACGCAACAATGATACTGGCGAGCAGGCTTCCACTGACTTTTCATCTCAAGATTCAACGAATAACAACTCTGACGCTTCTGATATGAATGAAGTCTCCGACCAAATGTCAGAAACAATCCCGGATGACTTGGGTGTAGATAGCTCTTGGGATGATATTTACCAACATGCCTCGACACCTGGTTCAGCGAGTTCATCCAGTGATGATGATGGCTACTATGAAAATCAAAATGCCACTACAGACTCGTTAGAATCACACCTACTCTGGCAACTCAATTTAACGCCCATGACCGAGCGAGACCAGGCTATCGCTATGGCGATTATTGATGCTGTAGATAACGAAGGATATTTATCAATGCTCTGGGACGATCTGGTTTCCGGACTTGAGCAAGACCTGTCAACAGAAGAAGATCCTCTTGATACTGATGAAGCTGAGGCCGTATTACACAGACTGCAGCAATTCGACCCGGTTGGTGTCTGTAGTCGAGATCTTAGAGATTGTTTGTTAGCTCAATTACGACAACTACCTAAAGAGACCCCCTCTTTAAAAGAAGCCATACAAGTTGTTGATCATTACCTGGTATTACTAGGTAGTAAAGACTATGCCACCCTGATGCGTCGATGCCGTATAAAAGAGCCTGTATTAAAAGATGTTATCAAGTTGATTCAGACATTAAATCCGAAACCAGGTTCACAAATAGCACCCTCAGTTCCAGAATATGTTATTCCTGATGTTCTGGTTAAAAAAGACCCTGTTACCCATCGATGGCTAGTTGAATTAAATCCTGAAATCGCGCCTAAACTTAAAATAAACTCTGATTATGCCGCACTGGTTAAACGTGCTGACAATAGTTCAGACAACACATATTTACGTGACAACTTACAAGAAGCAAGATGGTTTATTAAAAGCCTTGTTAGTCGTAATGAAACATTATTAAAAGTAACCACAAAGATTGTCGAACATCAGCTAGGGTTTTTAGAGCATGGTGAAGAAGCAATGAAGCCTTTGGTTCTTCACGATATCGCTGAAGCAGTTGAAATGCACGAATCTACAATTTCGAGAGTGACAACACAAAAATTCATGCATACACCCAGAGGTATATTTGAACTAAAATATTTCTTTTCGAGCCATGTAAGTACGACTTCAGGCGGGGAGTGTTCATCAACAGCTATTCGTGCCATTATTAAAAAGCTCATTTTAGCTGAAAATACCAAGAAGCCGTTGAGCGACAGTAAAATTGCCGACTTATTAGTAGATCAGGGAATCAAGGTTGCGCGAAGAACCATCGCTAAATATCGCGAAGCCATGAACATTCCACCGTCAAATGAAAGAAAAGAGCTTGTTTAACAGAATTTTTTAATTATTTGCTGGCTTGCATCAAACGTTAATTTAAAATGCAAGCTATGCTCATAGAATGCTCAAGCAACATTATATAGAGCGTATATTTAAGGACATTTAGTCCGTTTGTAACAGGAGAGAACTATGCAAGTCAACATTAGTGGCCATCACATTGAAGTGACTGAACCTTTAAGAGATTATGTTAATAATCGCCTGGGTAAACTTGAACGTCACTTTGATCATATCACCAATGTACAGGTAACATTGTCTGTGGAAAAAACCAGACAAAAAGCAGAGGCTCAAATACATCTACGAGGCACGCAGATTCATGCTGATGCCACACATGATGATTTGTACGCTGCAATTGACTTGATGAACGACAAGTTAGACCGTCAGCTACTTAAGCACAAAGAAAAAAGTGTTTCACGCGATCATGGAAATGGACGTTAAGAAATAAAATATGGTTACCCTATCTGAAATTTTATCGCCCCAATGTGTCTTTCTGGATGTTCCTGGAACATCCAAAAAAAAAGTCTTGCAGAACATATCCCAAATACTTGGAGAATGTTCTGCAAGTTTTTCGGCCAATGATGTGTTCGATCACCTTATTGCAAGAGAGAGACTGGGTAGTACTGGTTTTGGTAACGGGGTAGCCATACCTCACTGTCGTCTGGCGCATTGTGAAAAGATGACTGGTGCTTTTTTTAAATTGGAAAACCCGGTTGATTTTGATTCAATTGATAAAAAACCGGTAGACCTGATTTTTGTTTTGTTAGTACCAGAAAAACAAACAACCTTACATTTAGAAGTCTTATCAAAAATTGCTGAAAAATTTTCCGAAAATGATTTTCTGGAATCACTCAGAGACGATGTGACTTCCGACTTTTTATTCCAAAAGATTACCGGCTAAGTGTATTTCATTATTTTATAGATAGAAGATAATAATTCCTAATGAAACTGATTATAATAAGTGGACGATCCGGATCAGGTAAAACCGCAGCAATTCAGTCTTTAGAAGATCTAGGATATTACTGCATCGATAATTTACCTGCTGCGCTATTACCTCAACTTGCAAACCATATGGAAGCAACAGGACTGCATCAACAAGTGGCAATCGGCATAGACGCAAGAAATCAAAGCAAAGACTTGGCTACCTTCCCGGAAATTATCGAACAGTTAAAAAATCGAAACATCCAAATTGAAATTGTTTATCTTGACGCTCAAAATGACATTTTACTACAACGCTACTCTTCCACTCGAAGAAAACATCCGCTTTCAACGCCTGAATTGTCATTAATAGAAGCTATTGAGCAAGAATCTGTTCTATTGGATCCAGTAAACAAAATGGCTACCCTAATACTGGATACCACTAATTTAGGCGTACAAACTTTACGCCAATTGATTCAAGACCGCGTTGCAAAAGTTGAATACAAAGACATCGCATTATTATTTGAGTCCTTTGGATTTAAACACGGAATACCAGCGGAAGCTGATTACATTTTTGATGTAAGGTGTCTACCAAACCCCTACTGGGTACCTGAATTAAGACGCTATACCGGAATGGATGAGCCTATTAAAGCCTTCTTATCTAAAGAACCTGATGTAGAAAACATGTATAACGACATATTTAACTTTATTGATCGCTGGGTGGAAAAATTCCGACAAAATAATAGAAGTTATCTGACTATCGCTATCGGATGTACTGGCGGACAACATAGATCTGTTTATTTAGTTGAACAATTAACAAAAGGTTTTTATAGTCGCTTCTCTAATATACAAAAACGGCACCGCGAGCTGAAACACTGAGTGTATGGATTCTAAAAATGCTATCTGAAGAAATTACCATAATAAATAAACTCGGGCTGCACGCTAGAGCTGCGGCAAAATTTGTAAATGTAGCCAGTCAATTTGGCAGTAGTATTAAAGTGGTCAGAGGAGAAAAAGAAGTTGATGGCAAAAGTATCATGTCCGTCATGATGCTCGCTGCTGCACAGGGATCATTACTGGAGTTAAGAATTTCAGGAGATGATGAACAACTTGCATTTAGTGCACTTAATGAATTAATCAACAACAAATTTGACGAAGCCGAGTAAAACCCTGTTAAATTTGGCATAGTAATCAAAGTTATTAGCCATATCACATTGGCTTATATTATTCTCGCTAGGAATTGCCATGCCAATACATCTTGAACCTCAGCAATTTGCCCAAATCCATGACAGCTTGCTTGCTGCACTAGACAGTCAGGATATCGCTGGGATTCATGCGCTTCTTAAAGAAGAGCTGTCAACCGTCGATATTGCTCACATTCTAGAATCAACACCTCATAAATTTCGTAAAGATATTTGGAATTACCTTTCTGAAAATCAAAAAGGTGAAGTAATTTCTCATCTGGGTGATGACCTCCAACTCGATTTTCTGGAACGCATGAGCCCGCAGCAGATCGTCAACTCGACACAAGAACTTGACTCTGACGACATCACTGACCTACTTCAGCAACTTCCAGAAAAACACCGAAATCTGATTCTGCACACTATGGAACCAGAAAACCGGTTAGAAGTTGAAGGTCTGTTAGCCTGGCCTGAAGACACTGCCGGCGGTTTAATGAATCCGGATTTAATCCGTGTTAGAGCGAATGTATCTCTTGATGTCATTTTACGGTTTTTACGTAGGCAAAAAGACCTACCTGACCACTTTGAATCCATTTTTGTCGTTAACCGTAACGATCAATTCGTTGGATTATTACCCCTGCATCGCCTCGTGGTATCGGATCCGGAACTAACGGTGCGTGAGGTTATGAATAGTGAAATCGAGGGTATTCCAGCGGACATGGACGATGGTGACGTTGCCAGATTATTTGCAAACCACGATTTATTATCCGCGCCGGTTGTAGATAACGAAGGTCGCTTACTTGGACAAATAACCATTGATGACGTCGTTGACGTTATTCAGGGAGATGCCGATCACACAGTTATGAGTATGGCGGGCCTTGATGAAGAACAGGATACCTTTGCACCCATAATTAAAAGCGCAAAGAGTCGAGCGATATGGCTAGGTATCAATTTATTGACTGCTTTTGTTGCCGCATTGGTCATACTCAAATTCGAAGATGCCATTGCAATAATTACGGCTTTGGCCGTATTAAATCCGGTAGTGGCCAGTATGGGGGGGGTTGCAGGAAGCCAAACCCTAACCCTGGTGATACGAGCGCAGGCGATGAATCAGATAAGTTCGAATAATTTCACCTGGTTATTGGGTCGAGAGCTTGGAGTCGGTATAATCAATGGCCTATTGTGGGCCATAGTTACAGCAGGCATATCCTATTTACTTTTTAGTGATGCAAACCTGTCATTTGTTGCAGGATTCGCCATTCTGGTCAATGTAGTCATTGCCAAAATTGCTGGCGCCAGCCTTCCTGTGTTATTGAAAAGACTGGGTATTGATCCTGCTTTAAGCGGAAGCGTTGTGCTTACCACCATTACAGATTCCGTAGGCTTTTTTACCCTGCTCGGTTTTGCGAGCTGGTACTTACTTTGAGAACGTCATTATGATGCATAATTCAGACCAGGAAGATAACGAACTTGAGATCAGTAAATCTCAGGTAAAACGAGACTTGGAAGCGTTGCAGAAGTTGGGTGTAAAACTCATGGGCCTTAATAAGCAGCAACTTAGAACCCTTCCTTTAACAGAGTCTATTGAAGAGGCTATAGAAGAATCTAAACGAATTACCAGTAACGAAGCAAAAAGGCGTCACTCCCAGTATGTTGGTAAACTCATTCGTAAGGCTGATTATGAAGCCATTGTTGAGGCCGTTGAATTATTAGACCCATCTTCAGAGGCCTTTTCAAGATTTTATCAACAAGTAGAAAGGTGGCGAGATAAAATGACTGAAGATCTGCAAGCCAGTATGACTGAATTTCTCGTTCAGCATCCTGAAACGGATCGTCAACGTCTGAGGCAACTGGGCAAAAATGCCGAAAAAGAATTAAAAACTCAACCAGATATCTGGTCTGCGAGAAAGAAATTATTTCAATTCTTAAAAGAGTGTATGACGGCCAGGTAACCTGGCCCGAATAGGAGTTTTAACACTCTTCTGCAACAATATCCCAAAACGCCTGCTGAAGCGCGTTAAAAACAGGTCGATCCATATTTTTGTATAATCGGCCATCGACTTCAGAGACAGCCATCAACTCAGCACCGGTTCCCGTCAAGAAACACTCATCTGCCGTATAAATATCATATAGGGTTAATGAAGCTTCTCTGAACTCCACACCAAGATTCTGCGCAGCTTCGAGTACAGCAGCCCTGGTAATGCCATTGAGGACACCGTCAGAAACCCTGGGCGTGTACAAAATATTGTCTGAAACCATAAATACATTGGCTACGCTGGCCTCAGTCACATTGCCCTGAGTATTTAGCAATAGGGCTTCATCAGCCCCCGCCGCATGAGCTTCAATGCGAGCCATAATATGATTTAAATAATTGAGAGACTTAACTTTAGGATCAAGACCGTCAGGTGGTAGTCGTCTGGTAGAAGCCGTCTTCAAAGTAATACCCTTCTGACGTGCTTCCTTGGTCACCATATCCAGACTATCCGCAATGATAAACACCGAAGGGGTTTCACAGTTAAACGGATTAATACCCAGTTTGCCTTTACCTCTGGTCACCACCAATCGCAAATAGCCTTCTGTACCCTCAAAATTTGCTATGAGCTGTTCCATAGCAAACCTAAGCTGATCAGGTTCGTAAGGAATATTCAATGCTATCGCCTGGGCAGAAAAAAGTAATCTCTTCAGATGTGCATCCAGTCTGAATATTTTATTATTATAAAAACGCAGTCCCTCAAAGATACCGTCACCATAAAGCACAGCATGATCTAATACAGATACCTTTGCTTCGGATGCGGGCATCAATGTGCCATTGATCCAACAGTTGTTCATCAAATTCACCTATTTGGTAAAAACATCTCTTAATTTTTCATAGTTATCGCCAAACTCGGCTTTAACCTGTTTATCCATCGCTGCCGTTACTTTTGTAATATAAACATCATGCCGAATATAGTCCTCAGCAACTGTCACAAAGGTTTGGTTTTGACTCCAGGAACCCTGAACTTCACCGTCAAGCATAAAGGTTGCCATAACCACAGCCTTTCCATCCGTTACCAGAGTGAATCCTCGACCATTCTTTTCAGCGTAAAGTGTTTTTTCTTCAGGGTGATAATAGGTCGCACCTATTGATTCTCTGGGTATTCCAAAATGTACCAACGCTACTTTCACACCCCGAATACTTGCCTGTCTGAGCTCCTTGTCTAAATGTTCCAAGTCCTCTGGCCAAAGAGAAATAAGGCAGGTACCAACGGCATCTTTAATGAGTTGTCTTGCTTTTGAATAAACCAGAGACTCATCATTCATAGGCCAAATAATATTGGCATCCCCTTTATTACCTAGTCCCTGCGCTGCGTTCAATAACAAGCTAGTTTGATCATCTGTTTCGGCTTTTTTCCGAGCAACAAAGTCTTCTACACTAATAGCAAAATATTGCTTGCCCCGCGCCTGAGCCTCGTTAACAGCCAGGAACAAACCCTTTCCTGCCATGCGACTTACAATTTCGTAAATCTTGGAACTCGGAACACCCGAATGTTTTGATATCTCATATGCCGTTGCTGGCTGATTGGATAACAGAGCGACATAGGCTTTTGCTTCGTAATCACTTAAGCCTAATTGAATCAGTATGTGCGAAATATTATTAACTACCATAGTAGTTATTATGATGAAAATAACTTTAGGGTCAACATGTTTTAGTACCTGGTACGGATTTAATAATTGAGACGGATAATTGCCTTGGGTAGTATTAAACTCTATCAACCAGCGGCATGGCGATGCTAATTTAGGCAACTGAAACAATAAACCGCATTTTACTGGTAACTTTTGACGGCAATTCATCCTACATTCGTTGGCCAAATTCCGTTTCACGACAAAACTCCTGTTATTTTTCAATACCATGCGAATGGTTGGGCCAGGCGCGTCGACGTTACGCCGAATGGCAAGGTTCTTAAAACTGCCACTGAAACAGGATTAGCCATCAGACGATTTCGCCAATTCATAGCAAAAGGTACGGGGCTGTGTGTTACTGACGCCAGCAGTGACATGCTTGGGGTCGAGAAGTAAGTACAGGGAATCTAAAGCCTCAACATCCTTTTTAACTGCAACGCAATGGATCTTCCTGTTGCAGATAATACGACTAACTATCAATTCACCATGATTTTTTAACAATAGGCTAC
>Ga0224506_10001084_pt1 | contig 20000 bp, 24 predicted proteins | sample SF_Jan12_sed_USG_2_FD_169108 | JGI IMG/M metagenome (GOLD analysis project Ga0224506, IMG submission 169108) | Sediment microbial communities from San Francisco Bay, California, United States - SF_Jan12_sed_USGS_8_1 | ecosystem: Environmental > Aquatic > Marine > Sediment | place: USA... | reverse complement strand
TTCGGTCAGGCCCATACCTGACTGCCTGGATGACAAATAATATGCCATTGATGAATCCAGTTACCATGATGCCACCACTGTCAGGCAAGCCTATTTGGCCGGGTGACGGCCAGACGGGCCTCAATAACTTAGCCCCCTACCTTCAGAAAACACCTGTTTTAGCAGGTCCAGGCGTCTTCATAACCGAGCATGGTTGGAAAGACACCATTCAAATGAACCCTGGCGAAGTCACTACTATCAGGGTACGCTTTAAGCCAATAGATTGGGATATCCACCAGACTGGAGCTCCTTTGTTTGGTTACCAATTTGACCCTACGACAGGACCAGGGTACGTTTGGCACTGCCACATCCTCGACCACGAAGACAACGAAATGATGCGACCTTACACAGTATCACCTTACACAGCACCACTATAACTGCTTCAAAAATTGAGGAGATAACTTCAACTCCTCATTTCCCCTATTTTTTCTCATTTTACAACTAAAATCGATTTCCAAACGTTTTTAATTAACATTAACACTGCTCTCTCACACCTTGATGCATGCCATTCGTAGTGCTACCATCACCTCCCTAAACGCGCGCGCGTTTGCAATAAACCAATGACCGACATAAAAAAAGTTTTGAAAATACTTGCACATTCTAGTAATAGATAGCGAGCACAATTGCGTAAAGAAACTTTGGATGTGCGCGCGCGAAGATTTATCCTTAAATCACCTATGTAAGCAGAAACAAAATGTAAGAAATCTGGAAAAGCTATAGCTGAACCAAAAGAACTAATTAGAATCACAACATCTCGTATTAGGAGTTGTGCCATCTAGAATTATATCGAAGATTCTTCTACAAGTCATAAAAACCGAAGCAGAAGACGTACACATTTGTTCTCATTTCAAAGGAGGTGATGAAACTATGACCGAAAAATGGCCTTCCAGCTCATCCTTAAGGTAGCGCGCGCGTTATGGATGTACACTCACTAGTTTTTTGGGTATTAGATTCATTAGGTCTTTCAAGGTTTTGCATTCGTTGATTTCATTCTGAGTTATAAATAGACTGATTTTTCCTCCTTTGGCAAGAAAAACGGCTGGGATAGGATTGGCGTTCATCATGTTATGTGGATGAGACTTTAGTTTTCTAAGAAATTCATCGCGATGTAGAAATTCTACAGGTATCTTGAGTTTGTCAATAAATGCTTTCCATTCATCTTTCATTCTAACTGTTCCATAAGAAAGGGCGCACAGATTGCATTGATATGTACTGGGTTAGACTATCTTATGCAGACCGTCTTTAACAATATTGAAGAACCCACTATCAGCGTTGTAAACAAGAATTAATTCCATTTCTGAATTTGTCGTGTTAAGCAACTCCGTTGTCTCGCTTAAATGTGGGTGAAGTACCAGTGTTCTTCGAAATCATCCTTTTCAACTGGACTAGTCCTGAGTTCTCCTTGACGTTTAGGTGCAATGAAAACCGATTCTCCCTTTTCTAAATGATTTTTGACCTTTTCAAAATCGATCTTTGAAACCTCTTCAACGACAACACGCTGACTTTCGTCATTCTTCAAGAAGAAAATTCGAAAGGTTAAACGGTCAACCCGAATATTCCTTAACATGATCTCTCATTACCTCCAATTAACTTTTCAGACGTCTTTCTTCTCTTTTTCAAAATTGATGAGAAACATCAACGACGACTCGATTTCTTCATGTGCGTCTTCTTATGTTCTTCCAATCTTTCCCTAGTCTTGAAGGTCATACCACAGGCTTTACATTTGTGGTTTTCAGCCATTGAAATCACCTCCTGTGAAGGTATATTCTTCGATTTTCATGTGAATCGCCTCGCGTTTTCAAGAAAAAAGATGGAACCGTTTCTTCTTTCTCTGGGTCTCTTGACATTGTTCTTACACCTCAGTATTAAGGGCTCTTTGTGAACTTTTAAGTGTGTGTGACTGTTGTGCCACAGCCACATATATTTAAAAGTCTCACGCTGTATGCGCATACACGAGTGAGAGACAAATGGAAGAAGTCATCGTAGCTGAAGGTTTGACAAGGGTATTTAACAAGTCGCTTGTAGCAGTTGACCACGTGGACTTTGGTGTGAGAAAGGGTGAAATCTTCGGTTTTTTGGGGCCTAATGGTGCAGGGAAGACTACAACAATCAATATGCTGATAACGGTTCTGAAATCCACAGAAGGCGATGCAACAGTATGTGGCTTCGACATAAAAAAGGAAGCCAGTGATGTCAGAAGCTGCATCGGTGTTGTACCGCAGGAATATACTGCTGACGAAGACCTCACTGGGCTGGAGAATATTTTGCTCTGCGCGGATCTTTATGGCATTCCAAGAAAAGTCTCCAAACAAAGAGCGAACGAACTTCTCGAGCTAGTTGAACTTTCCAAATTCAAAGATAAAAAGGTTGAAACCTATTCAGGAGGTATGAGGCGAAGACTTGAACTCGCTTGTGGGCTAATAAATCGTCCTGAAGTTTTGTTCTTAGACGAGCCAACTCTCGGTCTAGATGTGCAAACCCGAAGAGCAACTTGGGGTTACATTAAAAGGTTAAAGGAGGAATTCGGCATGACCCTCTTCATGACAACCCACTATTTGGAAGAGGCAGATAGCCTCTGTGACAGAGTAGCCATAATCGACCAAGGCAAAATAATCGCTCTTGACACACCAGACGCCTTGAAAGAAAGCCTCGGAGGCGACATAATGACGTTGGCCATAGAACAAAAAGAGGCGGACGTCACCAGTTTGATAGAAACAACACCTAGGGTGAAAGAAGTGAAGAAGCAAGACAATATTTACAGGGTGAAAGTCGAGAATGGAGAAGAAACAGCGCCGCAAATATTGAGTCTATTGATGGCCAAAGGGTATAAAGTAGTCAACCTTTCGTTGACAAAACCCACGCTTGATGAAGTCTATCTCGAATATACTGGCAAATCAATGAGAGAGGAAGAGGCAACTCAAGAAAGCATGTTTAGCAAAAGAATCACTATGAGGAGGGCTAGGCACCGATGACTGCCAGAAACCAGAATTCGAAAAATCCTCTGCATGGGCTGTGGGCATTGACTAACCGAGAACTTAAGAAATGGTATAAAGAGCCCATTTTTCTTTTCATGTCGATAATCCAGCCGGTGATATGGATGGGATTGTTCGGCAAAGCCATGAACATTGGCTCCATCTTCACAAGCACGGATTTTCCAGTGCCGCCAGGAGTCGACCCGCAGGTAATCTCGCAACAAATAATGGAACAAACCTTCGGAACTTCCGATTATTTCTCCTACATGTCAGTGGGGATTCTCTCTTTCGTTGTCTTGTTTACGGCGATGTTCAGCGGTATGTCGATGGTGTGGGATAGACGGCTGGGCTTTCTTAACAAAGCCCTCAGTACGCCTGTTGCAAGAGGTTCAATAATTTTCGCGAAAGTCTTCTCCGCAGTTGTAAGATCATTGATACAAGCAGGCATAGTCCTTATAGTCGCTTTTTTACTAGGTCTGCAGTTGAATCCAAACTTCAACGTATTCAATGCCTTCGGCGTTTTCGCAGCATTATTCTTGGTATGCATAGGCCTTTCATCAATTTTCATACTCATCGCTATTAGATCAACGAGATGGGAAACACAGATGGCGGTTGTGAACTTGCTAAATCTTCCACTACTCTTCGGAAGCAACGCACTGTTTCCAACAAAATTGATGCCTGACTGGCTACAAACGTTCGCAAAAATAAACCCTATAACTTATGTAACAGATGCAACAAGGCAACTCATACTATTCCAAACAGACGTTGCACAGTTGACATTTGACTTCGTGTTTCTCGCTGGCTTTGCATTAATCTTTTCAACGATTGGACTTATGCTATCTTGGCGATACCTGTCCAGATAAGTGAATAAGTTAGATCGCGCGGGCTCAAACTCTCAAATTTATTTTGGTACTTTAAAAAACACGTTTTAACATTATGGGAATGTTAGAAAGTACCAAACTGTAGTGCGCGCGTAATGAGAGAACAACACGTGCACAGTAAGGGATGAGTCTATAGTTTTCTGATTTCCATTCTTCCTAGTCTGTTATCTATTCCTGTGAAGAGGGCTGTGCCATGAGCTCTGGATATTTCGCTGAATAGGTTTATTGGGTCTTTGCTTTTGTTCAGCATGTTGGCGTTGTAAGCGCATATGGCAATCATTGGGACGTCCAAGACCATATGGAGTGCTTTCTCATATTCTATTAGTTCTCGGACTAAGTGGTGTCTGAAGAAACACGCCATTTCTCCAGTAACTCTTAATCCTTTAAAGCCCTGTTTCAAGGCTTCATTGTAAAGTTTGTTCCATATGTTCATCGTTTTGGTCATACTGAATTCTCCACCTATAATGTAAACTTCTTCGTATCCAAGGATTTGCAAAGCACCTGTTTCCTCGTATTTTTCCGCATGGAGGCCAAACTTTTCCATAGCTTCTCTTATTTGGCTTGGGTTCTCCTCAGCAGTTACATACACTGCAGCTTCACCCTTTTCCAGTCCAACTTTAAGGTAGTTGAAAAGGACGTTGTATTTGGCTTCTGAAGAATCGTACACGAATACCAGGTGGTTTGTGGGTCTCAATTGTTCCATGTAATTAATCACCTTTTCAGTAACAGCAGTCGTTTCAATAACCTTCCAACTCACGGAATTATGCCAAAGATTTTCAAAATCTTTTTGAAGAACTCCCACAAGGCTGTCGCTGTTTGTCCACAGAAGAGGATTTTCTGCCAAGTTTCCGGATGTAGTGGTCGCCATCAAAGCTTCTTCATAATCAACGATCATATAGTGACTTGAGCGCAGATCACAATACCTTAAGTCAAGAGAGATTCCAGGTGAAGTGTGCTCTTCTATAATCCTCGGAATGGAATCCTCATGCTCGGGCATTTCCGATACTACGCGAATCCTTACCTCTTTTTTTGCGGCTTCCGTCATTTGCTCAGCGAATTCGTGTACAAATTGCATGAGCTTGCTTCTGGAACATACAAGGTCAAGGCTTCTCTTAGCGTTTCTTATCATAATCGCACTCTTACGTATTATGCTTTCTCGATCTGAGAGCAGAGTGAAACTAGTTATTTCTTCCATATCTAATATCGACGTGCGGGAGAAATTCTTCAAAAACGTTTTAGATTTAGCCTTCAATGCGGACGCTCTCTCGCGGGCCATATCTTCTTCATGTTTGATCAAAAAGGAAAGCGCCTCTTCCACGGGGGTAGCTCTAATTTTTGCTGGTGTCCCCAACAGTTTTTCAACCAATCCCATTTTTTGGAGCTTCGGCAATATTCTGTAGACATCTTCCCGACGCACTTTCGCCACTTTTGAAATTTTGCCCACGGAAGACAACTGCAGTCGAGCTATAGCTATGTACACCTTTGCCTGATTACGAGTAAGCCCAAAATCCATCAACATCTCAGCACTCTTTTCAGAAGGTAACAAGACAGATCCCTCCATTACGGTTAACTGTTACTGTTATATCACAGTCACACATATTTAAAACTTTACAAAACCAGATCATATACGTACTCGTTAGCAAGAGCAACAAAGAAGTGGGAAACACCACACGGAAGTGAAAAAATGTCTGAAGACATGCACGAGAAAAGGACGGTTAAGAAAGCCGTGATAGTGGCGCTCATCAGCCTAACGCATGATGCAGAACACAAAACCAAGAAGGAACTCGAAACTGAGATTCGCAAGACGCTTGAGGAAGGACTCGTGAGGATACCATGGCTGATTTTGGAGAATGTTATAATTGTTGAAGAATGAGTATTAGACGCGAAGAGCACACGTATTGGCTGTTACTGTTGCATTACAGTCACACACATTTAAAAGTCTACGCTTCAAAATTAGAAAGCATATGCTATAGAACAGCTGGATGTGATAAATGTGGGAAAAGGGTTTTACATCTTGCCGAGACTGCCTTATGACTACAAGGATCTGGAGCCACATATATCCGAGGAACAACTGAAGATCCATTATGAAAAGCATCATCAAGGATACGTTAATGGAGCAAATGCGATTATTGAGAAGCTCGAGAAAGCACGGAAAGACGACGTCGATCTGGACATTAAATCTACATTAAAGGCACTGTCTTTCAACATAGGAGGACATATACTTCACTCATTGTTCTGGCCGAATCTAGCACCGAGCGTCAAAGGTGGTGGGGAGCCAGGTGGAGTTCTAAGCGATACTATAGAAAAGGAGTTTGGGAGTTTTGCAAGATTCAAAAGGGAATTCTCTCAAGCTGCCGTTAGTGCAGAAGGCTCTGGTTGGGCAGCGCTCACCTTCTGTAGGCAAACTAATCGACCGATAATAATGCAAATAGAGAAGCACAACACCAACGTTTACCCGATGTTCAGAATTCTCATGGTTATTGATGTCTGGGAGCATGCATACTACCTCGACTACAAGAACGCAAGAGCCAAATTTGTAGATGCGTTTTGGAACATTGTCAACTGGGATAAGGTAAACAAGAGGCTCGAAGAATTACTGAAGTAGGTAGATGCACTTTGGAAATTGTCTATGAGAAGCCAGTCATAGTTTTCTACAAAGAGAGACTCAAAAAGCCTGAAAGAAGAGCATTTGCAGTCATCAAAGCAAGAAGGCTTGCATTTTCGAGAGCTGAAAAGGGATTTAGAGGCAGCATAAAGGACTTCTTTCCTCTAATGGGAAACATTGATTACATTTCTTCAACAGAAGGAATGTCTGATTGCTACGTTCTATGCTGGTTTGACGATGAAGAAGATGACTTCAAAAAAGCTTGGAGACGATTAACTGGCCTAACGTTCACCGCTGGAATCGATTTTGTAGCAGACGAGAAAGGCAAAAGAACCTACAACGCTGATTTCAAAGCAAAACAAGGAAAACTGCAATAACCCTCGGCGATTGAATTGAAGGCATCACAATTTAGCAATGAAACTTCCAGAAAAACTTAAATATGCATATCACAGACGAGGTGCCTTTGGGAGGCGAATATTATTGGAACTTAAGGGAAGTAAGACCGAGAAAAATCTTATGGCGGCATTTGCGGGTGAGTCACAAGCCAGAACTAGATACGCTTTTTTTGCTAACGTGGCCAAGAAGGAAGGATATGAACAGATATCCGCTATATTCCAAGAAACGGCTGATAACGAAAAAGAGCACGCTGAACTCTTCTTTAAGCATCTAAAAGGTGGAATGGTTGTGATCACAGCTGACTATCCTGCAGGCATTATTGCGTCAACAAGGGAAAATTTGAAGGCTGCAGCAGAAGGAGAGAAAATTGAGTGGGGAACTCTATATCCAAACTTCGCCGAGGTGGCAGAGGAAGAGGGTTTCAAAGACGTAGCCATAACCTTCCGCATGGTTGCTAAGGTAGAGAACTATCATGAACGACGATACCGAAAGTTGCTGGCAAATGTAGAGCAAGGTAAGGTTTTCAAGAAGGATTCACCAACTATGTGGAAATGCAGGAATTGCGGCTACGTTTTTGAAGGCAGCCAAGCCCCCGAAAAATGCCCGGTTTGTCAACACGCAAGAAGCTACTATGAAGTCTGGTGTGAGAACTACTGAAGTGACTATTGGCACAAACGTAATGCTCACTAGCAAGTGTATTGGGAGTAGACATGATTGGAATATTGGAGGTGAGTAAGTGACAAAGGTTGGAGAGACTTACGTTTGCGAAATTTGTGGAAACAAAGTAAGGGTTTTGGAGTCTGGTGCGGGAACCCTCGTTTGCTGCGGGCAACCAATGAAACTCGTTGAGGCCTGAAATCCCCAGGTGCGCGGGAGTAGTCTGTCTAAGAATTCGGTATGTCCTTTGAGTAGTTCGAGAGGAAATTTTATTTCCCTTTCTGCACACTTACATTCAGGGAAACATTATGAAGGTTAAACCTGACAGGACTTTAGATTGTCTGGGTTTATACTGTCCTGAACCTGTCTTCAGAACAAGAATGGAATTGGATGACATTAGAATTGGAGAAGTTCTGGAAGTTCTGGCTGATGATCCGGCGGCAGAGGCTGATATACAGAGTCTTGTGAAGCGTTTAGAGCAAGAGATAGTAGACGTAAGTAAGGATGGAAACACCGTTCGAATATTAATAAAAAAGGTGAAGTGACCAATAGAAGTGAGGTATAGTATGTCCCGAAAAAAGAGTATACTGTACGTGCAATCAAGTGGAGTTGACACGCCAGAACGCAGTTATGCGCCATTTGTTTTGGCCACTACAGCATCAATGATGAACATAGACGCAACCATATACTTTCTCATAAAGGGCGTCACTGTAGTTAAAAAGGGAGAAGCAGAAAAGATCAAACTGGGCAGCTTCCCGTCACTTAAAGAGGTAATAGATCAAGCCATAAGAGCTGGGGTAAAACTACTTGTCTGTGAACAAAGCACGCAACTACTAGGGCTTTCCCGCGGAGACTTTCTACCGGAAGCGAAAGTTGTTGGTGCTGCGACGTTAAATGATTTGGCACTAGATGCTGACGCAATTCTGTGTTTTTGAGTGGATGGGAATGTCAAGAGCCAAACGCATCTATATGGATCATACGGCTGGGAGAACTGTCGATCCCCGCGTGATAGAGGCTATGTTGCCTTATATGAAGTCACTCTGTGGCAATCCTTCATCTGTCCACTCATTTGGTCAAGAGGCAAGGCAAGCCTTAGAAGAGGCGAGAACAAAGGTTGCAGAATTAATCAATGCTGAAAGCAAAGAGTCAATATTTCTCACTTCAGGTGCAACCGAAAGCAATAATATGGCAATTAAAGGGGTTGCTCGCCGTAGTCGAGATCACGGAAGACACATAATAACTTCAAGTATAGAACACATGTCAGTTCTTAATCCCTGCAAATTCCTAATGACAAAGGGATTCAAGGTTACTTTCCTTCCTGTTGACCAGTATGGTTTTGTGAACCTCACAAGTCTAGAGGAAGAATTGACCAACGAAACGATCCTGGTTTCTATTATGTATGCGAATGGCGAAATTGGCACAATTCAGCCTATAAAAGAGATAAGTAAGATGGTACACAGGAAAAATGTCTACTTGCATGTTGATGCCGCAGCCGCAAATGGACAGGTTCTAATAGATGTGAACAATGAGGACATAGACTTGCTCACTATTTCTTCCAACGACATGTACGGACCCAAAGGCGTGGGTGCGCTTTACATAAAAAAGAGTACACGGTTGGAACCTTTGATTCATGGGGGAGGACAAGAACGAGGCTTAAGGTCGGGAACCGAAAATCTTCCTAGCATAGTAGGGTTCGGAAAGGCCGCAGAGATAGCAAAAGAAGAAATGCCAACTGAAAGTGAACGGTTAAAGACACTGAGGGACAGACTCATCAAAGGCTTGCTTGACCCTATCCCGTATTCGTTTTTGAATGGTCACCCAACAAAGCGGTTGCCTAACAACGCTGCGGTAAGATACAGCTTCATTGAAGGCGAATCAATATTGCTCGACTTAGACATGAAAGGAGTCGCGGCATCCTCAGGTTCGGCTTGCACTGCGAAAACTTTAGAACCTTCTCATGTGCTAAGAGCTATCGGGTTGAAACATGAAGAAGCTCATGGTTCATTATTGTTTACACTAGGGAGGCAAAACACTGAAGAGGAAGTCGGTTATGTGATAAGCATAATGCCCGATATAGTTAAAAGACTGAGAGAAATGTCACCTTTAACTCCAAAGGAGTTGATGAAATAATGTACAGCGAAAAAGTGATGGAACACTTTAGAAACCCACGCAATATGGGTGAAATTCCGGATGCCGATGGCGTAGGAACCGTTGGAAATCCTGTTTGTGGGGACATGATGACAGTTTACATTAAAGTCAAAGACAACCACATAGATGATATCAGATTCAAAACCTTTGGTTGTGGTGCAGCAATAGCTACCAGCAGTATGGTAACGGAATTGGCCAAGGGAAAAACATTGGAAGAGGCCAAGAAAATTGGTCGTTCAGATGTAGCAGACTCGTTAGGTGGGCTTCCTAAAGTTAAAATGCACTGCTCTAACCTAGCTGCGGACGCGCTGCATGCAGCAATAGAAGATTATGAAAAACATAAAGGGACGAAGAGGTGAGGAAATGAAAGCCAGATTTATCCAATGTGAGCTATGCAAAAAAGAAATTCCGTTAGAGTCATGTGAACTTGCAACCTATCGCACTGCTATTGACGGTAAAGAATATGTCTTCTGCTGTGAAGCATGCGCTAAGAGCTATCGGAAAAAGAGAAAAGAATAACGCCCGAAGACGCGTGCGGGAGAGTTATTTTGAAAAAAGCTATAGAAGAAAAGTCTATGTATCATTGCAATTTCTTTTGTGGTTGTTGAACCTTTCCACCGTCCCTGTGATCCTTGTTCTCTTTGGCCTCTTTGAAACTCTGTTGCTTGCCTATTTCCCCTATACCATTGCAATCTCTATGTGGTCTCTATGTAGGAGTAGCGCGCGCGCTAAACATCTCTGTTCCCTTCTAAGAACTTAAGCAACAACTATTCTTGTCGACATAGCTAGCATGCTATTAAACCCTTAAGTTCCTTCCGCAAGTCATAAAAGCATTGCAAAGGAAAACTGCGAAGCATGTGAGGTGTTTGTTTGGAGAAGGAAGCGAGTCGTATAAAGATCACGGTGCTCAAGCGTTTTGGCACTGAAGAGGCATTTAAAGATCCTCCGGTCAAGGCAGCGCGCGCCTTGGATCAGAAAATCAGTTGACAAAGTCACTGAATTCTTGAGCTAGTGCACAAGATACTAAAAGAAAAAATAGGGACGCGCACCGTCAATCTTCGTTGCAAAGACAGCAAGGATTGCGTACCGAAACTTTATAGTGCATTCATTTGCTAAAAGGATAATCATTCTAGCGGGTGGAGACTGTTGTTAGAATCAATTGAAACAACGGCTACGAAAATAAAACGGCTTGAAGTTCAAGGTGCCAGAAATATTGCTATAGTCGCCATTAAGGCGATGGAAACTTTAGCGCAGGAAACAAAAGCGAAGAACAAGAAGGCATTTTTAGAGGAACTTTCAGAAGCGAAGGAAATTCTTTTTGCTTCAAGAGAGACAGAACCACTAATGAGGAACGCTGTTCGATGGATAATAAACCAGGTAGAAAGGGGTGGCAAGGAAAAGGTTAGAGATCTAGCCAAAATAGTCTCTTTGGCTTCACAACGGTTTCTGAAAAATCTCGAAGATTCAAAGGAGAGAATCGCCGAAATTGGAGCTAGAAGAATTAGGAATAGATCGGTAATTCTTACTCACTGCCACTCATCCACTGTAACTTACTTGCTGAACAAGGCAAGATCAGAAGAAAAGTTCTTCAGAGTCATCTGCACCGAGACAAGACCTATTTTTCAAGGCAGAATCACTGCGAAAGAAATGTTGGAATTAGGTGTGGATACAACTTTGATTGTGGATTCAGCTGCACGCTTTTTCATGAATCAAGCCGACTTTGTAATCGTTGGAGCAGACGCAATAACTTCTGAAGGGAACGTGATAAACAAGATCGGAACAAGCATGATAGCTCTTCTTGCTCAAGAAGCCAGAACACCCTTCTACGTGGTTTCTGAACTCTTAAAGTTCGATCCAGCAACCATGTACGGAGATTATGAAAAAATAGAAGAAAGAAATCCGAACGAAATTTGGAAAGATCCCCCAGAAAACTTGACTATACGAAATCCAGCCTTTGACATCACAAGAAGAGATTTCATTCACGGCATAATATGCGAAGAAGGAATAATCTCTCCGCACTCGGTAATCGGAGTTATGCACAGAAAATATCCGTGGGTTTTCGAGTAACCAGCTGCTATGCTTGTTGCCCCCACATCTTCAGTGCTGTTTCAAGTTCCCTATACGTTTCAGCATATTCACTCAACGGCACACCTTTCAAAGTCGCGTCAACTGCTTGTCGCATAGCTTTCGCTCCAGCGATTGTTCCATCTCTATGACCGTGAATCCCTCCTCCAGCTTGAATGACGAAATCTTTTCGGAAAAACTTGATCAACGCAGGAACCAATCCTGGATGCAAACCTCCTGAAGCAACAGGCAAAACACGTCTTAGACCGCTCATTTCCTTTTTCAACGCGTCACAGTTCTCAGCTACTTCTCCTCTTGCCTCAAACATTTTTCCAACAATCGTACCCACATGAAGCTGATCCACACCTATTATTCTAGCTATTTTTGCTATCACTCGCATCGAAATGCCATGTTTAGCATTCTTAGTGAACGCTGCATGTCCAGCTCTATGAGCGTGAACTACAAGGTCAAAGTCTTGTTGACGTAGCGTCTGCAAAGCAGAAAAACCACAGGTTAGAATGTCAACCATAACATATTCCCCGCCGTGGTCAAGCACAAACTCAGCCCTTTTAAGCATCTCATTCGTCTCCGCCGTTATGTTAACCATGTAGACCTTCCTTGCACCAGTTTCTTCTTCTGCCCTGTCTCTGCTCTCTAAAGTCTTAACCACACGGTTTTCAAAGGGATTAAACCGTTGACTGCTTAGGTTCTCGTCATCCTTTACTATGTCACATCCTCCAACCCAAGCTTCATAAGCGACTCTTGAATGATCCAGTGTTTTCAACCCGAGCTTGGGCTTGATTATCGTTCCAACCAACGGTCGCTCATAAACCCTTAAAATCCTGCGGATCCCCGCAACCCCATATTTTGGACCTTTAAAGCTTCGAACAAGTTCCGACGGAAAATGGATGTCGTTTAGCCGTAAGTTTTTGAGAGTTCTTAACCCGAAGACGTTTCCCGAAACACTGCTTAATATGTTTGGCATGTTTCTCGGCTCGAAAAGTTCAATCGGATATGCTATTTTAATGCTGTTTCTTTCTATGTCAAAGACGCGAGCCGCAAGTTTCTCGACATAAGGTTTCACGGTTGTTAGTTCCGTCCACGTTCCTATCGAACTTTCGGCAGCGACTCCTCCTGCAGCTTCTTCTACGCTGACGCCTTCCGGTTCAACATTAAACGTGCAAAGAACATCTGTTCCTTTAGGTTCATACCTTAGATCCACGAAATCTACGTATCTCAAACTAACTCAGGCCTCTGAATTTTGCTTATTGCGTCGAGCTGCTTAAAACCTTTAAGTATTGATTCACTTTACTTTGTGATTAAGAGTGAGCATGAATGAAGCTTCGAGCTAGACTTTTGGACATTCAAGCTGGCGGAAGAGGTATAGCCATATTAGACGATGAAACCGCGAGTCTTATAGGAGTACATTCTTCAGATAGAATCAAAATAACCCATAAGAACAAACATTTGATCGCTATCGTCAACATTGCTGGTGACTTTCCACACAACTATGTAGGGTTGTACGAAGAGATTTCAAGAAAGCTTGGAATAGAAGATGGGGAAATCATTGAAGTGCACCCTGCAGAAAGACCCGAAGCACTCAGCTTCGTTCAAGCAAAAATACGCGGCGAAAGATTACGAGAAAACCAAGTGAAAATGATAGTCAATGAGGTTGTGGAACGTCACCTGAGCGATATTGAAATCGCTTCCTTTGTAACAGCGCTTTACATTCAAGGATTAAGCATGGACGAAATTGAAGCTTTCTCTAAAGCTATGGTTGAAACCGGTAGCACTTTAACTTTTGATAAAACTCCGATTCTAGACAAACACGGCATAGGTGGAATGCCCGGTGACAAGACATCAATTCTCATAGTGCCAATTATTGCAGCTGCTGGTTTAATCATACCTAAAACTTCCTCTAGAGCCGTCACTTCACCGGCGGGAACTGCTGACCGCGTTGAAACATTCTGTCCAGTAAATCTAACCATCGAAGAAATAAAAGACGTAGTTATGAAAACAAATGGTTGCATGGTTTGGGGTGGGGCCTTGGAGCTAGCTCCAGCGGATGACATTTTCATCCAGATTGAGTATCCCCTAGCGATAGATCCTTTACTTCTTCCATCAATTATGAGCAAGAAAAAGGCTATCGGCGCTACGCACCTAATCGTGGACATTCCAACTGGAAGAGGTGCAAAAGTGAAAACAATCGGTAGTGCGAATGCCCTCGCAAACGACTTCATAGATTTGGGAAACCGTCTGGGAATAGCCGTTCAATGTGCGTTAACCTTTGGAGAGCAACCTCTAGGATACTCAATAGGTCCGGCATTGGAAGCAAGGGAAGCCTTGTCTACAATTATGGGGAACGGGCCAGCCGACCTTCGAGAAAAAGCCACGAGCATAGCGGGCATGCTCTTCGAAATGATTGGGATCAAGAACGGAAAACAAAAAGCAGAAAGCCTCCTAAGATCAAGGAAAGCAGAAAGAAAGCTCAGGCAAATAATCGAGGCGCAGGGCGGAAACCCGAAAATAAAGCCTGAAGATATAAAAGTTGGAGAAAAACGAGCAGAAATAACAACGGAAAAAGACGGTAGAGTCCTATGGATTAACAACCAAACCGTAGTTAAAATTGCCAGAGAAGCCGGAGCTCCAAAAGAAAAAGGAGCTGGACTCGTACTGAAAACAAAACTTGGCGAACAAGTCGAAAAGGATATAGTTCTGTTCGAGATTTACGCCGAAAGAAACACAAAATTGGAAGCTGCCATAGAACTAGCAAGGAACCTTCAACCAATAGGATTAAGCAAAAAACCAGAGGAAAGAATGCTGATCGGTCAAGTGCCAACTCGAACCAAGCACAGAGAAACCTTCATGCTAGAAAGATAGACAGAAAAGAGAGACCGCGCGCGATGGACGAGCGAATGTAATCAGCTAATGAACTGAAAATGGCAAAACATTTAGGCAAACACCTAACGAAAATTGTAAGAAAGTTATTGTCTTAAGGTATGTCTTGGAAATCATTTTATCATTTTTTCTGTGGGGCAGTAAACGGTGCGTTGTATAAAGTCATATTTATCTATAAGCGAAGATTCAATGTCTAGATCATTCATGGTTTTGTCGGAACTATTAAAACTGAACATCTCGCTTTGTGGCTTACATCATCGCTTACGCTTCCTAGCAAGAATCGCTTAACCGTTCCCAGTCCTCTGCTCCCTAGAACAATTAGATCATGATCTCCTTTTTCAGCAACCTCAACTATGCTATCTGAGGGAACACCGAACTCAAGTCTCTTATCGACTTTTGATTCCTCTCTACTAATTGCACTTAGAGACTTCGAAAAAATCCGTTCACCCAACTCTTCAGCAGTTTTGGGAGACAAATCATGCAATTGCCGTTCTTGAACATTAAGCGAGGTAATCTTTGAACTCATTTTGTCAGCGAGTTTAAAAGCGTAATCCAAGGCTTTAATCGAGCGTTCAGAACCATCAATACATGCAAGCAAATTAGATAAAGCGCAAACCTTTTTAGCAATTAGTGTTGGACAAGTGGTGTGCCTTATGACTTTCTTAGTAATGCTTCCGAGCGCGTAAGGTTCCTTTTCATTTTCTCCACGAGAACCCATAACAATAAGATCATAGTCTTTCTTTGAGACCTCTAATATGCTGTTCGCTGGATCACCCCCAGTTGTTTCAGCATCAACTTTTACTCCCTCTTCCCTGAACAACGCAAGCGCATTGTTTACTATTTTCTTTGCATGCTGCTCAATGCTACCCAAGAGCTCGTCTTGTAGCTTGGAAGGAAGCTGATAACCCAGTCTCAATTCTCGCATGACATGCAAGACGGTTACAGTTGCCCTAGTCTTCTTGGCAATTATCGCTGCTGTCTCTTCAGCCATAAGACTTGAAGCAGACCCGTCCACAGGAACAAGGACTTTCCTTAAAAATTCTTCATCTTCCATTAGATTTCACGTCCTAATTTACCATTATACTTTAAGTGATGCACCATAACTACTTAATATTTTTGTCATCGCCATACTCATCTAGTTTTGCCCACAGTACATTGACCGATTTCTTCTTGAAAAACAGCCAGTTCTTCCCAACTTTAAACTTAGCACTCACTCCAAGCATAAAGCGAGCGCGCGGAGAGGTTAGGCTGATAGCGACCGCTTGTGCTGAAGGCATTGTCGCAGCAGTCCATGCTTTTGAGGAAATAAAAAAAGCCGCACTTGCGATAATTTCATATGTACTGAATTAGAGCATATCCACTATTTTACCTTCTATTCTTTATTCTACCAGCTTCATTGGTCGACCACAGCAAACTAACTCGCCGCCGCCAACTTCCTTCACTTCAACCACATTGCCACAGATCTCACATCTATAGATTTCTCCAACCTCTTTAACATTAACCATTCTCCATCACTCCAATTACAAAACCTTTTTTACTATTTGGTTCCTAAATAGAATTTCGGTCAATATGAATTGCCTCATATTTAGTAGGCATCAATATTACGTAAGCCTTAAAGTGGACTGATGAGTATTTCAATACTGTACAGTAATGCCTTATAATGGATGGAATTCCAATGGAAGAAGAAAACATAGTGGAAGTAATAGACAAAGTGACTAAGAGTGTTGTCAACATAAACACCTTAAGAGTTTTCCACGATGTTTTCTATCGGGTTGTTCCTGTAAAAGGCATGGGTTCAGGCTTAATTTTAGACGAGACAGGTTACATCCTAACCAATAATCATGTAATAGAGAAAGCAGAAAGGATCGTAGCGACGTTAACTGATGAACGAGTATTAGAGGGAAAACTTGCCGGAACCTGCAAAAGCGCAGACGTCGCCGTAATCAAAGTCGATGCGAACAACCTAATGGCCGCTGAACTCGGAGACTCAGACGATTTGAGGGTTGGCCAGAGGGTCTTTGCTATAGGTAATCCCTTCGGCTTGGCTGGCGGACCTACAGTTACGTCGGGAGTCATCAGCGCATTAAAAAGAACCATTGATTCGAGGCAAGGTGTCTTCAAGAATTTGGTTCAGACCGACGCGGCTATCAACCCAGGCAACAGTGGAGGGCCACTCATAGATAGTGAAGGGAGGGTCATCGCGATCAGCACTGCAATAATTCCTTATGCTCAAGGTATTGGGTTTGCGATACCGATAAACGCGGCTAAGTATTGTTCAAAGGAGATAATGCTCCATGGCGCCGTTAGAAGACCTTGGCTGGGGATAACCGGCTTAAACATAACTGAGAAGGTGGCTGATTACTATGAACTGCCAGTCAACAAAGGCGTGCTTGTGGTCAACATCGCTCCTGACAGCCCTGTGGACAAAGCAGGAATAAAACGAGGCGACATCATCTTAGAGTTTGATAACAAAAGGGTAGACAGAGTCGAAGAGCTACAAAGTATCTTACTAGAAAGAAGACCTGGCGACAAAGCTGGACTAACCATCCTAAGGGGCTTAAAAAAGGGTCTATTGGAAGTGATATTGGAAAGGGTGCCCTAAAAACACAATAAGTCTGTAGCAGAAAGTTTAGTATATTGCGTCTTCATCCGCGCTTTTACGTTAAGCAGAAGCCGCATTCTTCTATTTCGATTTTGGGGTCTGTTTTTTGGCAGAATTGGCACATCAGGACTTTCTTGCGTATCGTCATGCATGTCTGGCAGAAAAGACTTAGAAATTCTGCTCGTCTTGGATTTCCATTTATGAGTAGGTTTATCATGTTGTTTATTAGGGGTTGTATTTCTTCTATGTCGCCGATTTCTATTACGTGTCCCCTGACTTGCCGAGTGTATTTGCTTACTGCAGATTGAGATATTCCTAGGGCTTCAGCTACTTGGTTCTGTCTTAGACTGTATTTTTCTACAAGTTCTTTTGTTATTGCTGCTTTTATTGCTGGTATCACTGACTTTACGGCGATTTCGCAGGGAATTATCAAGTGGTTCTTCACCTTTGTTTAGTTGTGAGGGAAACGTATATAAGGATGACGTATGTCATGTTGATTATGACGTATGTCATAAGAGGTTGACAGAGACGCGAAGCTCACAAGAGTTCTCTCTCCTTTCTCCTCAACCTGCTTCTGAAAACGTCTCCAACAATTTCTTATGACACACGTCAACGGGAGCCCAGCACCATGAAAACCGAAATTGATTTAATAACACTGCAGGTGGCACGACAAAAAACAGGCTTAGCAGGGGTGCTGGGAAAAGCGAAGGAAACTTGCGAAAACTGTCACCAATCAACACCGATCACGTGTGTAACAAGGTGCAACATTTGGAAACTGAAAAATGAGCTCAGAAAACTATACGGAAAAATGGAAAATGCTAACTTCATCACAAACTTGCTAAACACACTAAAGAACAGAAGACGCCTGCAAATATTAGAGACACTCTCGAATAGAAGATATTCCATAGCTAGACTTCAACAAAAAATGAGAAAAATAGGCTATTATCACAGCCGACGAACAATAGCCGAAGAATACGTTAACCCCTTAATAGAAGTTGGACTAGCCAAAGAAAACAGTAACAAGTACCACGCAACATTGTTCGGCTGCAAGCTTAACGAATTAACAAAAGATTTCCAAGACATTGTAGACCTTCTGCCGCCCCACTCCGAATGTTACGAAGAAAAAACAATTAGAGCATTGCTTGAAAGCCCTAAAACCTACGAAGAAATACAATTCTTAATCCCGACCAGAAGCCTATCGAGGGTTCTTCAGCGTCTTCAAAAGGTAAACCTCATAACAAAAGACAATGAAAACAGTTACACCTTCTACTTCAAAACAAAGAGAAAACCCCAACAGGAGAAACTTTCACAAACAGAAAAACGCGCTTACGAGAATATTCCAGAAAAAGGCACAACAGCCAAAAAACTTGCTGACAAAACAAACATCTCCTTACGGAGAACCTACAAATATCTAAGGAAGCTTAGAGGCAAGAAGCTAGTCTTTAAACGGAGACGTCCGAAAACCTACGCCCTAACAAAAGAAGGGACACAAGCCGTGAAACTCCTTGAAAAAATGCACGTACTGCTCACAGAGTTTGCACAAGCCTCGGCAGAATTTACAACAAAACCTTCAGAAGTGATTCAACAGATCCCGGTGCTGGACACCCCTAAAGACCGAAGAAAGAATCTAACGCAAATCTTGGTTAAGTCTGACGCTTGACACGCTATGGCTTCAAATACTAGAACGATAAACCCGAATATGCAACTGGAAAACCATTAAAGTTTTATGCACATACACCGTCAGCATCGTGAATATCATTACTTGGGTATATGAACGAAAAAATCATTTTGTCACTCCCAAAAATGTTCGCGCACGCAGAACGACTTCACCCATCTCCTTTTCAGACAAAGGATACTTCTGAACTTTGTCATGTTTGTCTCTGACTATGAACAGCCTTTTTCCATGCCCAAGAAACTACCATACGTATCTAAAACTATCTTCTTCACTTTCGCTTTTCTCATTCGCGCGCGCGCTCAGAATCCCAAATTACACATTGTATAGAGAAATCAAGAGAACTTCTGAGTAAAGCGAAAAGGTGAGCTTTGATCTAGTTTTAAGAAGACTAGCGCGCGCGTGCGTGGTTGAGCCTTATGTTTTGTCTTGTGAGTTAGTAGTAGTTGAAGAAGAAGAGAGGTAAAAATTTAATACCCAAAACCCCAAAACCATATAAACGTAACACATGAAATTTAAGGCTTAATTGTTAAAAACTGAGAAATTGGATTGACAGGATAAGGAGGTGATTCAATTGGCAGTAGCAGCTTATGCAGCATGGGTATTGGAGCGTACTAAAAAGGCACTCAAAGAAGCGGGAGCTATTTCTGAAGAGACTGCTAAAACACCCAAAGAACTCAAACTTGATGAAAGGTGGCTGAAAATGAGTGCCAATACAATCATACCTTCTGGTGTTGTTGCAACAAAGGACGGAAGATATTATTTAATTAGCAAAAACGAAAAGCAACAATGACTTGATTACAAGGTATTCTATGTTTTAGCTAGTTAGCTTCTTTGAAATGGAGAAACAAACTCAAACCAATAGGTCATTTTATTCCTTATTTAGCAAAAAAAGCTAACTTGAAATTTATTTGATAAAATGGTGTGTGTGGATTAAAATTTAATCCAACCAACCAACTTTTAATCCAGCTGAAACATGAAGGTGCAGTGAAAAGGCAGGAAGCACGCTGAAGAAGGGTGGTAGCCTGTAGACTGCGTAGTCAGGTTGAAGAATGGCTTGTAGTGG
>Ga0224506_10001082_pt1 | contig 20005 bp, 11 predicted proteins | sample SF_Jan12_sed_USG_2_FD_169108 | JGI IMG/M metagenome (GOLD analysis project Ga0224506, IMG submission 169108) | Sediment microbial communities from San Francisco Bay, California, United States - SF_Jan12_sed_USGS_8_1 | ecosystem: Environmental > Aquatic > Marine > Sediment | place: USA... | reverse complement strand
TGAAATGGCCCCTGAATGGCGTTCTTTTCTACAAAGAAAGATGAAATATTCAATGGACAAAGTTATTCCAGTTGAGTCAACAGGCTATGAAGTGTCTTCAGATAAATTAAACTCAATGTATTTGGATTTCATTAAAGATTTAGATGTTATTGATAAAAAGATGAAAGAATCAAAATATCGGAATGCAATATTTTTAGATGACTTAGATCGTATTGTTAATTTTGAATATTTTAGTTTATTACAAATTTTCCCTCTTATAGCAAAATATTTGAAAGACCACAACAGCAATATATTATTCGTCACTTCAGGAAATTTATTATTAAATGAACATTTGAATTTAAAAGAATCTAATGTTCTACATTTAAAATTAAATCAATTTGATTTTACTGAAGCTGAATTGATGGTAAGAAGAAGAGGGAAATTAGTAAAATCCGATCGAGAACAAGTAGTTCAGGCATCGACACGTTTTCCATTTGATCTTGCGTTACGACAATTGATTTTATCAAAGGAGTTTGATCCTAATATTTTGAATGATGAAGTGATTGCACAGACTCTTGGTTTTACTGATCAAGAAGTAGATTTGTTACGATATCTTAGTATTAGTGAGAAAAATTACTTCATATATGATGAATTAATCGAACATTTTGATAAAGCTATTATTGAGGAATTAAGGAACAATATCCTATTAAACATATCACAGGATGGTTATGTAATCTTTGAATCAATGGCATTATGGGAATTAGTATCTCATGTTTTTAAACCAATTGACCCTAGAACTGAAATCATCATTCTATTAAATAGAATTCGGGAGCAAGCAGAAATTGGTCAAATGCCATCTGTTAGAGATGTAAAAATTGTCTCTAAAAACTTTAGAAGTATAAAAGAAACTAGTTTATTGTTTGAACTTTCTGGTCAATTGGCAGAGGCAACAAAAGCAGCATTGGAAGGATCCTTATTTAAAACAGCATGGGATCTATTAGAGTTAGCTACTATTGGTTTGGAACGAACAATGGATTATGAAAAAATAGCAGATTTACAAGAATCTATTGCTAAAGGATTTGCAAAAGCAAATCAAGAATACTTTGCAGCTCAATCATTTCAAAAAGCAGGTGAATTCTTCAGAAAAGCAGGAATTGAATGGAGGTCAGTTTCTAATTTTAGAGAGGCTGGATTGCGATATTTCAGACAAGCTGAACATACAGAAGTTCCAATCTTTCACTACGCAATTAGATCTATGCTAACAAAATCTATTCGTGCTTATGAAAATGCTAATGAATTGAATCAAGCAAAGAAAGTAAAAGCAAGTGCTTTAGAAATTTTAAAAGGTTATGAACATCATAACAAGTATTTTGAAGAATTAATAATGAGTGGTTAAAATGGCTGAGAACGATAAATTACATAAAATAATTGAACTGATAAATTCCAATCAAAAGCTAATTGAGAAGGAATTTAAAGAATTAGGAAATATTTTGAAAGATGAAAATAACAAATACAGTAAAAAAGATAAAGAAATAATATCATCCTTTACTGACCAAACTAAAAAAATTATTGAAGAAATAAATTCTGAATTCAATAATATCTTAAATCATCATCAATCATTTAATTTTGACAAAATTCAAAGTTTAAAAGAGTCTCTTGATGGTCAACTAAATAGTTTTAAAGGATATGCCCATCAATTAGCTGAAGATAATGAATTAAAACTTGTAGGGTCATTGGATGCTACACTTTCAAATATTGTTGATCTTACTAAAGAAAATACTAGACAATTAGTTCAAGTTGTTGAAAGAGTTGGTGATATCACCAAACTAACTACAGATAAACCAATAGAGATACTACGATCTCATTCAAAAGATGTAAATGAACAATTACATCAAGAATTACGATTACAAAAAGACAATATCGCTTTTGCTTTAACAAATCTTCAAGGAGAATTTAAAAGTGAGATAAATACTCAAGTTGAAAAAGTATACATGGGTATCACAATGACAAAGGAGGGGATTAATGGTGTGATAAAAGATACCTTATCTCGATTAGAGGAAAATCTTAATAGGTTAACTCAAGGTATTGATGCTAATTTTGCGACCGAAGTAGGGGTAACTCAAGACCTTATTCATCGTTATGAGGGTAAAATGTTTGAAGCGATTACTCAAATTCAGGAAGACTATGAAGTTCAGTTAAAATCAATTTTGGATATTCATTTGAAAAAATCTAATGAATCATTTGATGAATTAAAAGTTACTTTGGATCAAGAACGTCAAAAAATAATTAGTGAACTTCAAGGTTTAAATGCAGAGCAAGAAATGCATTTGGAAAACTCTTTAAAACAATTAGATTCTCAAATTCAAGCTTCAAGAGCTAATGTAATAGAATCAAATGGATCTTTGAAGGATGATATTGATAAATTATTATCGTCTAATTCGGAAACAATTGGTCAATTTTTAGCAGATTTGAAAGGTGGTAGTGAAAATCACGTAAATAAAGTTCAAACAAACTTGGATAACGCCCATAGCCAATTGAAAGAAATGTCATCTAATATAACAAAAGATCTTTCCAATAATATTGAAGAGAGTTCAAAGGTATATAAATCCGCGGTAGACAAACATTTAGAGACTGTAAATGTCTCATTGAAGGACTATGAGAAAAAGGTCAAGTTAATGGATAAGGAGTAAGATTATGTCAAATATAACTAATGTATTAGAAAAAATTGGGATGGAAGAAAATGAACTAAAAGTATATGAGGTGATTGTTGGTTTTAGCTTTAGAACTAAGGGTCAAATTTGTTCTTACACTGGTTTAGATTATGAGGTTGTAAATTCATCCTTGGAAAGTCTTGTTAGTAAAAATTTTATAAAAAAGATAAAAGGTAAAACTAATGAATCTCACTTATATTTGGCCTTGTCTCCTGAAATATCAATATCCGCGGGAGTTAGTAAAAATTTAAGTGAGAAATTAAATAGTCTGAGCAAAAAAGTCTCCGATATTTGGGAATCAACACAACAGAATATTGATACCAATAATAATAACGTTATTGATAATGTTCTCAAAGGGACAAACCAGATTGTTACAGAGATTGAAGCTTTTGAAACTGGTTTTAATTCAAAATTAGATGAATTACATTCTTCTTTTAGCAATACTCTCAATGGAACTTTGGATCAATCTTCCGGTAAAATGAAGTTAATGATATCAGATCCCATAAAAAAAGTATCAACAGACCTTATCAATTTATCGTCCAAATTAAATGATATATCATCTTCAGGGATATCTAATATTCAAGAAAAAACTGAATCTCATAGAATTGCCATAGAAGAAGCAGTTACATCAATTAAAGCTGAATTGGATGAATTTACCGAAGAAATCGGATTTATGTTGACTGGTCGAATTTCAGCATTGAATATGCAGTTAGAAACAAATGCACAAGAAACTACAGGAAAATCCGAATCTATTATATCATCTATTCAAGGTGAAATTCAGGGAGTATTTACTAAGATTAGAAGTGAGCAAGAAGATAATGAAAAGAATACTATTGATAGATCGGTTCAAGAATTCAATGGTACAATTGAGAAATATACTGGTTTAGGATCAGGATTTGTTGATTCATTCACTACAAAAATAGATACTTCAATTAATACTCTTTCTCAAATTAAATCACAAACAATTGATAGTTCATCTGGATTTGTTGATAACTTACAAAATTCACAAAAGGATAGGGTATCTACTCTTGAAAATGAATTTAATGGAACACTACAGACGGTAAAAAATGAAGTAGTAACGAATTTGAGTGGTGTTTTATTAGATACATCTGAGAAACTTCTTTCAGTAAAAACCAATCTTCTTTCAGAACTCAATAAAAATCAAGAAAAATTAGAAGTTGATTTAAAAAGTTTTACCGACGAGGTTAGTACTACACTAACTGGCCGTTTTAATGAAATAGAATCATCTTTAAATGCATTTACAATGGATTTGAAAGGTTCTACAAATGAAAATGTTTCTAATATTATTACATCCATTAATGAAATGAAGCAATTTATTAGTACATTTTTAGATGGTGTAAAAACTAAATTAGCAGATGACTTAATTCAATTACACAACTTAGTCAATGAGGATATTAATATCTTAATCCAAAATTCAGATAATAGTATTAGCGAATTTTTAACACAAAATAAGACTGAAGTTGATGGTATATCTGGATCTTTAGAATCTAAATTAACGACATTTTCTTCTTCAATTGATAATTCCTTTGATTCTTTTGTTGATGCAATAAATCAACATATTAATTCAATTCACGAAAAATATACTGATGAATTTAATACAGCTATTTCATCATTTAAGGAAGAATCTGAAAAGATAAAAACCATCCAAGAAACTCAATTAAATGAAATTACTACGGAAATTGATTCAATTCTAAATTCATCCAAGGCTGCAAGGGATGACTTGATTCAACTATCCGAGACTGAATTAGCTGAAACTAATAAAAAATTAATTTCGGATCTATCCAATCAGATTAAGGAAAACTTTGATACCATGAATCATGAATTGGAAAGATACAATGAACGTTTAAATTCTGAATTTAAGAAATTCCATGATGAATTCCATGATAAAACCCAAGGATTACGAGATGAAGTTCCCCAAAATATAGAAAATATGTTTATCGATCAAACTGATAGGATGGAGAATTTTAGAAGGGATTACAATAGAAATATGGATAATATGAGAGATATTTTTGTATATATCGAGGATAACTTCTCTCCAGGAAATAAAAATTGGAAGAAAAAAGAAGTTCAAGATGAGTTTTATGAAAAATCTGCTCGCTTACGTGGTGATTTTGAAAGATTTGAATCTGAGATTAATAATCATTTTAGAACATCAATTGAAGATACTGAGGATATAAAAAATGAGTTATTAAGTGACTTTAATAAAATAATTCAAGATGAGCTTGTATCTTTGGAAGAATTAATTTCCAAACACAGTAAAGAAACTGCGATAGTAACTGATGAATTTACAAAGGGATTATCAGGGAATAGAACTGGTTTTATCGATGGTATAACTGCTCATGTTGATGAAATATTTGATAAGATAAATTCTCATCTAAATTCGGAATTAGCATCAAAATTCGATCAACCTATGGACTCTTTGGTGTTAAAAGCAAAATCAGCAGCCACTGGAAATGAAGATATGGAGGAAGAGAATCGTTTAATTAAATCAAATATTGAATTGATCTCTTCTTTAGATCAATCTAATTCCCAATTGAATGAGTCATTATCAACTGTTTTAGATGAAACTCTAAATACATTAAAATCAGGAATTGATGGGAATAAAACTACTTCCAAAGAAATTGTTGAAGACTTTAAAAAAGCATTAATGGATTTATTTGAAAGACAAATCAATCAAGGTGGTGAATTTACAAACAACATTAAATCATCACTAACGAATGTGAAATCAAAAGCTGATGAGAGTTTAAGTCAATCAATAGAGAAGACAAATAATTCGATCTCTGATAATTTAGCTTCAAAATATAATGAAATTGAGGTAAATACAAATGAAAATATTAGTCAACTAGAATCAAACAGTAGTAATAAGTTGGCAGAAGTTGATAGTAAACTAGAGGAATTTGTCAGCAACTTGAGAAATATCAAGGAAGAAACATTTTCAAATATTAATAAATCAGTACAAGATTCTGTTGTCTTACAGAAATCAAATGTTGATATTACCAGTAATCAGGTAAATGAAACCACAGATCAAGCTGTTGAAGTATTATCAAATACAAAGAATAATTTAAATGATAATGTTGGAAGTGTTTTATCAAATATAGAATCAGAAGTATCTAATTTATCACAAAATTTCCTTAATTTTATTGAGGAGACTCGAAACGGTTTAAAAAATTCAATTGAAGGTTATTATGATTCACAAACCGAAACCGACAGTCTTTCAATCTTAAAATCAGATATTCAAAATGAATTAAATGAGATTTCCTCTGCAGTGTCTGGAATAAGTGAAAACTTAACAAATCAGTTATCAACAATCCAATCTGAAAATATGTCAAAACGAGATCAAATTATTAATGATTGTGAAACAAATATTTCAACCAAATTAAATGAGTTGAATGAATCTAATTCTGATTTTATTTTGGATACATTTGATCAAGTTGGAATTCAGATGGCAAATCTTCAAGGAGAAATAACTGGATCATTAGACCATGCGAAAAGTAATATCGATAACACTGTAATTAATACAATCGAAACAGTTAGATCTGATATACTAAATCCTGTAAATGATATTGTTTCTGCAGTAGAAAGTGAAAATAAAGAGATCACTGGTAATTTGACCTCAATTAGTACTGAATTTAAGGAAATTGAATCAAAATTGACCGAATTGATTTCTTCTTCATCTGAATCTTTTAATTCTGAAATTATTACCCAGATTTCTACACAATTAGATACTTGGAAACAGCAATTAACAGAGTTAAACTCAACACATAAATCGAAATCAAATGAAAATCATAGTTTATTTAAGCAAAATATGAATGAAGTGACAAATGTAGGTAAATCTTCAATATCTTCTGAATTACAATCAATTCCTAGTGTAATTGAGGAGACATTAGATCAAGCTGCAGGTTCGATGTCATTACTTAATGAACTATCTAGTGGTGCAATCAAGTTAGAGCCAAATACAATTGATTTATCATATTTTGATAGTTCCAAAGAGGCAATAATTGCTAATTTAAATGGATTATTGAGTAGAACAAAATCTAATGTAACAATTGTTGCCCCTACAATAACTTGGTTGGATAAAAAATTAATTCCTTCATTTGCCAGAGCAACAGTTAGGATTATTGTTGATCCTGATTTAATTACAAAGGATGATGAGGCTATAATAAATGCATTTAAGGAAGCTGGAGTTTCAGTCTCTCTAAGAAAATTGGATCGAAATAGATATCGCAGAGATATAGATATGATTATGGCTACAAGAGATAGAGAAGAAGTAATTCTAGCAAAGAAACTAGATGAAAAAGTACCATATGCCTTTGTATCTCAAGATGAATATTTTATAGAAAAATTTGCAGAGTTATTTGGTATATTCCAAACAATGCCTGAATTATAGATTAGTACTAGTTAATACTTCACAGCCTTCATTTGTAACTCGAACTGTATGCTCATGTTGTGAAACCATAGAATTTTCTTTTTGTTCTATTAAAACAGGATATCCTGTAATTATATTTGCATTTTTTAATTTTCTTATATTTTCAGTGATTAATTTTTTACCCTTAAGACCTGAATTTTTTTCATGTAAATGTCTTGGGGAAAAAGGAAGAACACCTACTTTATTTTTGAATTCATTGTAAATTGGGATTAAATCCTTTTGTTTCTTGTTTGGTTTGTTGATAATACGAAAAATATTGGTTGTTTTTCCATTTTTTATCCATCCCTTTCCGTTTGAGGCAAATGGTTCAATCGCATATATTTTCCCAGCTTGAAATTTTTCTGAATTATCACCGAAATATTTAGGTCCACAATTAGGGATTGTAATTCCTGCATGAAGTTCATATCTCTTAATTTGATGTCCTGATAAATTTCTAATGGGTTGATATCCAGCATCAGTTATTGTTTTTTCAATTATCTTTCCTATCGTGTAAACCTTTACTCCACTTTTTACTGATTTAATTGCGTTTTCTAAAGCAGTTTCACTTATTGTTGATAAATCATTTAACTCTGGGTTAAAATTAATTGTGATGGCTGTATCTACTAAGTATCCATCGATTTCTGCACCTAAGTCTATTTTAATGATAGAGTTTTCTGGAATAATTCTTTGATCCAGTATTTCTGCAGAATAATGTGCTGCTTCTGTATTAATTGACATATTTATTGGAAAAGCTGGTTTTGCTCCCTTTTTGCGGATATAATCTTCAATTTGTTCTGAGATTGTATAAACAGAAGCACCTGGTTTACAAATTTTTTGTGCTAATTTTTTTGCTTGTATAGAAATATCTCCAGCATTTCTATATTTTTCTAAAATTTCTTTTACCTTTTCTTTTTGGTTGAGAATATCTTTAGAACCAACTTCCACATTTGAATTAAAACAATATATATTCTAAACTATTCGATATATATTTAGAGGATTTATTTAGATATAAATTAATTTCTGATTTTTTATTTTTATCATAATCTAATATAAAATGAGAATATAGATTTAATTTAGAAATATATATACGTTAATTTCACAATCTTTAGTTTATCAGAAAGAGAATTTAAAAATATAAAATCCTTCACTTGTTTTGTGAGCTTCTTTAAAGTATCTAAGGTTATATCAATAATTATTATCTTTTCACTTGTATTTATGCCCAGTACTCTATTTTTTGATACAAATAATAATACATCTCAACAAAATAATATAACTAAAGTGGTTGATTCACCTAATATTAAAATTACAAATTCAATCGGTATCCATCAATTACATATATCTGATGGTCCAAAGGATAGAATTCTTTGGTTTAATGATTTTCAATCTCGAGATTTGATATTGTCTTCCTTTGATTCAGCACGTATTCTATATGTATTTTCTTCTGTTCCTGCATTTTCAATTAAATCAATAGATTCTTATGAAATATCAAGAACCAATTTAAAATATGTGATTGATAGTCAGCCATTTTATCATGAAAATGCCGTAATACTTCGTGATAAGGTTTCTCAAGGAATTACTTTAGGTGAAACTTCATCTATCATTGGTGTTCAGCAAATTAGAGATCAATATGGACTTACTGGCGCGGGAATTGAAATCGCTATAATTGATAGTGGTGTTGATTCTGATTCACCATCTTTTGATACAAGAGTTATTACTGAAGTAGTAACTGCATTAGAAGATAAAGGAGCAGAAGATGAAGATGGACACGGCACACATGTTTCTTCGATTTCTTCAGGTAATGGTCTTTACCAACTAGATGGTGAAATTGTTCAAACAGATAGTATGGGTATGGCACCAGAATCTACAATCAGATCTATACGTGTCTTAGATGAAAATGGTTATGGAGAGAATATTTGGGTTATTGAAGGGATTGATAGGGCAATAAATTCTCCTGCTAACATAATTTCTTTATCACTAAGTACTGCGATTTATGAGGGATCTGAAGACCCACATAATGATATAATTGATGCTGCACTAAATAATGGTAAAATAGTTATTTCTGCAGCTGGAAATACAGGACCAATTGGTTCTGGTATTGGAATTCCATCCGCAATTGGAGGTGTAATTTCAGTTGGAGCTTCCTATCATGGAAATGGGGTTGATGAGACTTGGACATACACTGGTATAGGACCAAAAACAAATGGATATCCAGGTCCAGATATTGTTGCACCTGGAGCTCAAATAATATCTGTTGAGTTAGAGACCTCAAAACCAACGATTTTATCAGGTACTTCAATGGCAACTCCTCATGTTTCTGGAGGTGTTGCATTATTATTGGAACAATATCCAGAGGCAAACGTTTTACAAATTCGAGAATCGTTGTTATCAAGTGCCACATTGCTATATAGTTCAGATAACCCTATTGCAATTGAGGCACAAGGTAGAGGATTAGTTAATTTTGTAAAGGCATATGATATTTTAGGAAAACTAATACAGGAAAGTGATAAAAATCAAATATCTATGAATCCCCGTATAATACAGGATAATAATTATATTTACCGAAACCAATTATCTGGAATTACAAAAAACTTACCAATTTTTACTGTAACAAGTAATAACATGACAATTTATCCAATGGTTGATGCAGATGTTACTCATGGGGTTGAATTTACTATTCCAACTTCAGTAGCACTAACTACATTGAATCATGGTTTGAATACATTTACAATTGGTATTCATGTAACATCAACGCATGTAGAGGAAAATTATGGGAAAATTTATTTTACGGATGAATTTGGAGTTACGTTACCAAATGCAAATATTTCATATACATCTGTTACTCGATACAAAAAAGCAGATATATTATTTGACATTTCCAAAGATAATGAATCTCAAGCAGATGTATCATACTTTGGTAATCATGGTCCATATGGTCAGTTTTCAGTTTTATCTCGCACTCTTGAGAATGATGGTCATTTAATTTCAATTAATGAAAATGAGATTACATCCGCTTTACTATCTGATTTTAATGTTTTAATTATTGCCAATCCTGATTCTAGTTATTCTGCTTCTGAATTGGATGCAATAAATAATTTTTCACAAAATCAAGGAGGTGCAATCTTATTGATTGTTAATGGTGGATTTTTAGAATTAGAAGGTAATCCAGTATATTCCAGCTTTAATAAAGAAACAATAAATGGAATTCTTGAAGGTACAGGGATACAAATTACAACAGCTAGTGAATCAATTTGGGCTTGTGATCATGATGCAGTATCTTATGCTGATAAACCATATGATTGTGCATCAATAGCATCTATGGATCAAAATCAAGATATATTTCATCCTGATACTCAATTTTTAAACTTTGGTCCAGAACTTTCTGTCGATGAAGATGATAATACACAAGTAGTTGCTCGAGTCAATAACTTGCCTGTACTTGCGAGTCATGAAACTCCTACAAATGGTAGAGTTTTAGTTTTTAGCTCTTCATTATTATTTGATAATATTGGACAATTATTGGGTTATAACATTGAAAATGAGAATTGGTTTGATCGAGAAATTGAAAATCAAGAACTCGCAATGAGGTCCATAGAATGGTTAGTAGAGCCACATTCTACCGGAGTTACACATTTAATCAACGGTGCTGATTATGGGCATAATCTTAATATGATATTGTATGAAGATTATCAAATTACTTTCGTACCACTAGATAATCAAAAAGTTCAATTTGATATGGGTGATTCAATAGAAGTTGATATAGTGTTTGAGGATTCTTATTATGACGTTAAAATTGATTATTCCATCATTACTGTTAATAAAAATGATGATGGGGGATATACATTTAATTATCAATTTGAAAAAGCAGGTACGTATGATTTTTATTTGAGAATATCTAAAGATGGATTAATTACCTCTGATGGTCATCTTAAAATACATATTACTTTAAACTACTTTGATGATCAATCTACTGTTAAAAAGATTACTGGATTTATATTGATTGCACTCTTTATATCATGGATTTTGTGGCTACGTAATGAGGGTGGAAAATTGAAAAGAGAAAACGAGATAAAAATTAATTAGATTTCAATCCGATTCTTTCAAAATAATTTGATTTACCCAAAAAATATCCTGATAATAATCCAAAGAAATGAGACAAAATATTTGTATTTTCAGAAACAGAAAACAAAAATAAAATTATACTTGCAAATATCATATTCCGAGCAATGATATTATTTTTACGTTTTTCTATACCGATATTTACCCCTAATAAACCAAAAACTGCTGCAGAAGCACCGACAGTAATGGTGAGTGGATTTGCAAGTAAAATTGGCAACATACTTAGTAAGCTTCCCGATAGTCCAGTTAGAAAATATGCTGTATAGATTGATTTATCACTATAATTATTTTCTTCTAATCTAAAACCAAATACAAATAAAAAGATCATATTTCCTCCAATGTGTGCAATTGATGCATGTGTAAATAAACTGGTAAATGGAGCCCAAAAATGTAAGTGAAATAGAAATACATAATATGAAAATCCAAACCAATATATTGGTGCAGGATTTGTTATGATAAAATTTCCACCGATGATTGATGTAATGATATACATTATAACATTGATGAGGAAGAGATTCATAGTTGGTCCTTTAACTTCTTCTTTTTTCTTTTCAGCATTCTTTGATTTAGAGGTTGAATTATATGTATTTGATCTGAGTGACATCTTATCAACTTTAAATTTTTGATTTGTTTGATGTATCTCTTATAAGTTTAAATTCCTTTACTCTCTGCCTCACTTCTTTTGGAACTTTTATTGCACTTTGCCATACTTCTTCTCCTAACATTCCACAAAATAATATTCCAAATAACAAAACAAAACCAGATGCCTGTCTTTTTTGGATAAGAAAGATTTCTCGATTGAAAAAGAAGAATAACATTAAACCGACAAATGTAAGAATGACATCAGATAATACTCTTGAAGGTTTGTACGTTATTATTGGTATAAATTTTGATTTTTTCAGGAAGAATTTGTTTAAGAAATTTAGCGATGCTAATAAAATAAGGAATATCGAAGTGTACAAATAAATAGTATTCATTTCAAGGTTCTTATCCTTTGAAAACCATAACACCTTTTCATCAAATAATTTAATAATCCCTAAAATTATGAGGATTGCTACTAAATTAGATATTGCTACTTTTATCATATCATTTTTATTTGTTAATACGGTATTTTTTTGATTTTTCTGATGATATCCTGGTTTAATTAATGCAATAAAAATGAATGGAATTAAAATTACCCACCAAAATCCAATTACAGTTGGGGCAAATAAAGAAATTAGGTAACTAATGAATTTAAATGTTATTGCAATGATAGATATGAGAATCAGAATAACTGACCAATATTTAATGGTTGCAGGGCCTATTCTATTTTTTGGATCTATCCACTGAGAGAAAGTTGAAGATAATCCTTTTCCAATATTAATGTTTAATGATTCATCTGGATTTCCATACATAATTGATAGTAAAAATAATGGTGTAAGAAAAGTTAAATAATACTTAAAAATACCTCTGGCTACTGTTCCATGAACAATGAAGAAAAATGCTGTAATAAAAACATAATACAATCTGGGTTTATTTTCAAAATAATCGTAAGCAGTAAATCCGACAAATGATAATATTGAAATACAGACATAGAACAAGATATGTGAGTTAACAAGGAAATTTATCCAAATAATTGTGCTTGAAAGTTCTTGATTTGGAATTAAATTATTTCCACCTTCTCCATATTGTTGACATATTTCTGGAGATAGAAATGAATGAACTAAATTCGTTGTTTCTCCTCCTCCTGCACAATATATACCATTTTTTCCTCCCCTAGCTAGAAATAGTTTTGAAATATATGCATCAGGTGTATATAATATCCATGGAAGAGATAGAATAATACTGAATACAAAAAATTTTAAAACGAAATTAGTAGCTTTAAAAAAGCCATATCTTCGTATAAACCATAATCCCAATGGCATCATAAAAAATAAAGGGAATTGTTTAGTAAGGGTTGCTATTGCCATAAATAATACCGTTCTTGTATCTTTATGCTCAATATAGAAATAAATTGCGATAAGAAAAATTAAATTCATTTGTGGCGAATTCAACAATCTGATTGTTCCAAAGAAAATAGTGATAGGGGAAATTGAACCAATTATACTTAAAATCATAGAGTTAATGCTTCCAGTAACTTTTTTTCCTAAAATATAAACCATCACAAATGTTAAAGCATCTGTAATTATATTACCATACATTATTGAATCATATGCATCTAATCCAAACATCAATGATCCTAAAGATATAATATAAATGTAAAAAGGTCCATACACATAAGCATTTAACACATCATCTTCTTGTATATGTCCTGAATATGGATTCCAACCATCAACAAACGCGTTTACATAATCGAGATAATAATGATGGAAATCATTATAACCTTCAGATTGAAGATACGTCCCTGTGGGAACACCAAAAAAAACACTTAGTCCAAGTGGATCGTTTTCTGTAATTTGATAGTTAAAGCTTAAATCTTCTTGACAACCAAGTTCTTTTGCACAAGGGATTAGTAAATGTCTAATATATAATCTGAACCACATTGCTAAAGAAAATATCAGCAAAGCTATTATTATATCTGTTAAGCGATCTTGATGGAACTTTTTATCAATATCTTCATTTCTAGGTCGTAATCTAATTAAATCTAAGTACAAATCTAAATCTGAATATATCCCCACTCTCGAATTCAATATAATTACCTATTCTGTCAATTTTGTTAAGATGATCTTAAATTGAGTCATTGTATTTTCAAAGGTATGATGAGGCCATCTTTTGTCTTCGGTATTTATTACAAAATCGGCTAATGCCATTAATTCACCTAATCCATATCCTAACTCTTTATTATCTCTTAAATTAAATCTAGAAATATCACTTGCCATGGCTAAATCTTCTGTCGATTTACCATCTTGTTTACTTGATTCTTCTTTTCTATCTTCATTGAGTAATCTGTCATGTCTAGTTTGAATTGAAGCATGAAATGAAATAAGTATGATATTTTCATCACCCATTTTGTCTTTGAGGAATTTTACTTCACTACGTGCTTTTACACCAGAGATGAAAATAATTGACTTATTTTTGTGGTTTTCAAGAACAAATTCCATGGCTTTTTCAGTAAAATAAGCGTCTGATTTCGCTTTGCACTCACTAGCAACTTTAACAATATTTTCAGGAATTGCCACTAAACCTCGTTCCTCAACCTCTTTGTAAACAAATTTTCCTGTTTCTATCAAAGGAATGTCGAATTTAGGGTCATCATTGACTAGCCTCGCATGAGTCGATTTTCCGGATAAAGGTAATCCTAGTATAACAACAATTTTCATTGAATATTTCTCTTATTTTCAAGTTAGTTTTCAAAGTAACGTTTCTATGTTAGCAAAATTTTCTTATTGTTGATTTTGTGTGATCATTTTTCCTTTTTATAATCAAATGATGAACTACTTTTATTATACTAAAAATTATTCAAATTGAGTTTTCTTAAAATGGACGGTATGTTGGATCAATTACATATGACGGATAACCTTCGAAATTGTATTGTAATTCTGTATTTTCTTTTCCATATTTATTTAATACTTCTATTGCTCCTAATCTATTTAGTGGTTGATTGTTATTTCCACATTGGTATGAGTAAGTACATCTTGGGCATCCATCTATCCTCTTACAGGGACACTCGTTCATTATTTTTAAAGATCTAAGTAATCCTTTGTTTAAATCATTATAAAGTAATTTTGATAATCCTGAACCTCCTTCTGCTCCATCATAAACAAAAATTAATCCTGAATCACCCATTGATATTCCGCCAATTTCATTTGCTCCCCCTCCAGTAATTGAATTTGCTGACTCTATCAATACATGTTCTATTGCATGAAATGAACCTCCTAATGTATTTTCTTTTTCAAAGTCAAATACATCTGAAATAATATCTTCTGGTTGAGGTAAAGAAATTAAGAATCCAACAGTTTGGAAAGTATAAGTTACAGGTATTTCAAGATTATATGTACCAATTAATTCATTATTGAAAATATTTTGTTTTATGTAACCCGTAACAGTTTCTTCTAGTTGTAATTTGCAATATGCAGAAGCAATTCCATTTATATTATTTTCTTGAAATACCTCAATTATTGTGGGTGTAATATATCTGAGTGCTTGTGTTTTTTGATTTTTACTCAAAATAGAGCTCACTTCTGCAGTTTGTGTGATATTTGAGTACTTCTTAACCTTATACGCTTTCCCTGCATTTAGATATATTGCACCAGGATGCAATTCTCTAATTGCTAATGGTTGATTTCGCTTTCCTATTTCTTTCTTTAAATGCCAAATTGATACAGATTTTCCAATTCCTCTAATTGAATAGTTTGAAATTTCTTTTCTCGTTTTGTCTGGGTTTTTTAATCTAATAGTTCGGTTATTTGATATTAATTCATCTTTATCAAATAATTCTGATAATGCATCTTGGTATTTTATTCCCTCCTCTTTGGTTAAAGGCATATCAAGTAACATGAATTTGGTTTGATAATTTCTAATAATTGGATTGTTTTCTTCTACATATGCTGGAGGGATATCTGAAAAGTATTCTTCAGGATATCGGGCATAATAAGCGGAAATTGGATCATCTCCTCTGAATACAAGTGTAGCATAACTTTCTTGACCCTTTCTTCCAGCTCTTCCAATTCTTTGTGTAAAACTTGTTATTCCGGTTAACATCGAAATTACCGCATCGATATCTCCAATATCCATGCCCAATTCTAATGTTGGTGTTGAAACTAGAGCTTCTAGTTGATTTGATTTAAATTTCTTCTCAACAATTTTCCTATGCTGTACTGATAGTCCCGCTCTGTGTATGTTTGATTTGATATCTTTATCCTGTAATAAAATATTTAATACTTCTGCAGAACGATGACCATTTCCAAATACTAAACATTTAATCGAATTATCAACAAAATTTTTTGTAATATTTATGATAGTTGATAAATTAGACATTGTAATTGGATAAATCATTAACATATGTAACTCTGATTTTCTTGCATCATCTACCGATATTAGTGTGGTTTCTTTATCAAATAATGAAATAGCAAAGTTATTTGCATTTGAAATTGTGGCTGATGCCCCTACAAATTGTATTTCTGGAGAAAATCTCTTGATTCTTCTTAATATCCAAAGAATGTTAGTACCAAAACTTCCTATACAAAGATGAATTTCATCAATAACAAGAATTTTAACCCTATTTATCAAAGATTGGAATTTGATATTTTTCAAATGATAATGGATCATATCTGGATTGGTTAATATTATATCAGGAGGATGGTCGTAGAACAGTTTTCTAATTTCAGCTGGTGTATCACCATCATATGTTTGTATTGTAATATCTAATTGATAACAGTATTGCTTTATTTTATCCTCCTGATCTTTTGTCAAGGCTTTTGTAGGATAAACTAAAATTGCATGTGGACCTTGATATGATGTATTTTTTTTATTTTCAATTATTTGTATTAAAATTGGCAATAAAAAGGCTTCTGTCTTTCCAATTCCAGTAGGTGCAGTTATAATGACATTTTCCTTATTGTATATCCTTTCAAAAGCTATTTCTTGAAATTTGAATAACTGAACAATACCTTTATGATGGAAATTTTCTAAAATTTGTTGTGATGAGACTATATCTTGAAGATATTTACCTTCTGGTGGTAGTGATTGATCAAATTTTTCATAATAGACTAATTGAAATTTATTATCTTGAGAGATTGACAGAAGAGGGTTGGATAAATGTTGGGTCTCAATCTTTTCCATTGCTTTTTTGTTATTCAATAAAATTAGATTATCATCTTCAAGTTGACTCGTATCAAATTCATAGGTTTCTTTTTTATGTTTTTTTATTTTGAAGCCTTTTGTTAATTTTTCTTGATTTTTGGATGGAGATGTTTGATTTGTAATTAATTGTTGATATGCTTTTTCAACAGATTTGGTGTTATATACTTTGGAAGAAAATCCACACCCTGAACAACTAAAATCAATGTTGTTCAAATTAAGTTGATTATTTAGTTTATCATGGCATAGAGGACATTGAAATAATGTTATTAGTACTATCACTCCTTTATTTGAAATTATCGTAGCCATCTGAGGTCATATTTCGTAAAAATGTCATTATTTCCTCATTCATACCCTGTTGTTGTTTAAGCGACATCATATTTGTATAATTCATAGCAAATAAATCACCCATTAAACAAGGTACACAATTTTCCGATGTTTTTGGTTTATCTGGATACCTACAAGGGAACTTCATCATTTCCACACGATCTTCCACTTTTCGTTTCATAGGAGGTTTCCATATACAGGTATTTGGGTCAATATTTGTGTTTGTCATTTATTCCTAAATTTACCTTAAATTTAATCTATATTAACTATACTGTTTAATTGAAAACTAAATTTTATTTTAAACTCCCAGTCTTTCAATTGAAGCAACTAATCTTTCCATCTGACTATTTAAACGGCTGATTAGATATTTATCTGTTGATATTGCAGCTAAAACTCCACCTTCTGCACATAGTAATGGAAAAATGGAGCAATAAAATTCATTTACTTGAATAAGTTCGGTTTCCAATTCTAGACCAATTTGATTTAATAATTTATTGTTAATATATTCTTGAACTACTTCTAATCTATCTTTTTCATCTTTTCTCCTTCCGGAGTATAAAATATTTGTACTTTCATGATTTAGAATATACAGTAAAATTCCCTCCAAACCTAGATGACTTTCTACTAGAACTGAAACTACTTTTCTTATTCTAGACCATGTTGTATGATTATTCAAATTAATTTTTGTCAAATTTAGTGTAGTTACTTTATCAAAAATTACTTTTTGATTATCGACTGCATCTTGCCTAATTTCATGAATTGTATCCCAGTTAATTGCCTTTCCTCTCTCTTCAAATAATGTTTTAAGTGTTAGAGAGCCTTTAAAATCTTCTTCTAATAATTGTTGCATTGCGGCAAATCGATCTACAATATGAGTCAGTAGCCATCCCCCATCTTCATCATTAATTTCCATGCTCAGATCCATTACAATAAGATGACCTGTCTCATTATGTTCAGTTAAAACAAATTTGTTTTCTCCAAGTTCTATTGATTTTATCACTCCCGCTTTTAATTCCTTGGCATATACATTTACAGCTGCAAACAAACCAGAGTACAGGTGAGGATCATCTTGTTGACCCAAGAAATATTCATGATGTAGAAGTTTTCCAGCTCCATCAATAATATAGATCGCACGTGAACCCGAGAGCAACTGTTCCAATCTATTTGAACTAGATTCAATTACCATTAATATATGTGATATTTTATCGAAAAAAAACTTTCCTACTAAACAATTTGATTTTATTTTATCAAAGTTTAAATTAAATTCATAAGACATATAGATGTGATAAATATTATAGGTCTGAGAAAATTGACGGGACAAAATGCGGGAACCGCGAAAGAAAAAATTCTTGGGTTCTTAAATTCATTTGATTGGGCTCCTGAAAGTGTTTCACATAAGGAAGAACAAATTGTAATAACACTAATAGCCCAATTGGATATAAAGGAAATTAAAATAGAAATTAAATTTAGTGAGAAGGGTCATTGGATTTATTTTTCAACTGTTTTCATTCAAACAATAAAGCATAATGCAGCAGAAGTGTATGAAAAGGTGCTGGGAATTAATTATTCAACTACTCTGACAAAATTTGGACTATCTCCTGATGGAGCTCTGTATGCATTAATTGAGATGCCTCTTCAAACCTTGGATTATGAAGAATTTGTCTATGCTCTTAGAAGATTGACAAACGACATTAATAATTATTTAATTCCAATAGCCTCAATTAGTAGTAAAGATTAATTCAAATCCAACCAGAAGACTTCTTCACTGCTAATTTCCATTTATCATATTCTTTTTCAGCTATTTGATTACTAATTTTGGGTTCAAAACCAGTTTCAACTGGATTTATATGTCTTAGAGTTTCAAAATCATGCCAAATTTCGTTGTAACCCGCCATTAAAGCTGCTCCTAATGCTGTAGTTTCAATATTTCTTGGTATTTCTATTTTAATTTGACTGATATTCGCTTGCTTTTGCATTTGATTGATCGATTTTGTCAAACCTCCATCTACTCTCATTGATGTCAATTTAAGTCCGGATGATTGTTGAAGGGTATCTAGCAAGTCTTGAGTTTGATATGCAACACTATCTATTGTTGCCTGAACTATATGATATTTGTTAGTTCCTCGAGTTAAACCAGTGATTGTACCTCTAGCGGATGTATCCCAATATGGTGCGCCTAATCCTACAAATGCTGGTACAAAATAAACACCGCCACTATTTTCTATCTTATTAGAGTAATCATCAATTTCTGCATAACTATTAATTATTTGTAATTCATCTCTTAACCATTGAAAAGCAGCACCAGTTATGAATACACTTCCCTCCATAGCATAAGTCAAATTTTTATCAATTTGCCATGCTACTGTAGTTAGTAAACCTTTATCTGAAATTTTTACATTACTACCAAGATTCATAAGTGTAAAATTGCCAGTACCATAGGTTGTTTTAATTTCAGAAGAATTATACCCGTTTTGTCCAAATAACGCTGCTTGTTGATCTCCAAGTACACCTCTTATAGGTACTCCTTTATAAGTGCCAAATGGTTCTGAAGTCGCATTTGGGTGTACCTCTGGGAGGATCGTTGGATCAATACCTAATATTTCTGATAATTCTGAAGACCATTCTGCCTTATTAATGTCATACAAAAGAGTTCTACTCGCATTTGATG
>Ga0224506_10001081_pt1 | contig 20006 bp, 19 predicted proteins | sample SF_Jan12_sed_USG_2_FD_169108 | JGI IMG/M metagenome (GOLD analysis project Ga0224506, IMG submission 169108) | Sediment microbial communities from San Francisco Bay, California, United States - SF_Jan12_sed_USGS_8_1 | ecosystem: Environmental > Aquatic > Marine > Sediment | place: USA... | reverse complement strand
CCATTACCCTTGTTGCTGGCTTCATGGTACTTGCCATGTCTACCTTCAAGATGAATGCCCACATGGGTATGTTGACATCGATTACCATCATCTTTGCCCTGATTGCCGACTTCCTGTTCCTGCCACCCTTGTTAATGAAACTGGAAAAACAGACTGACACTGAAGGTGATACAGACAACGATGATGATGCACTTGTTGAACCTGCATCAGCCTGAGAAAATTTAATATCGATAAGGAAATAATAAAATGAAAAAAATATTCACTTACATATGCCTGAGCATACTGACAATTGGTATCGCAAATGCTCAAACACCAGAAGAAAAAGGTCTGGCCATTGCCGTTGAGGCCGACAAACGTGATCTTGGCTGGGGCAACAGTACCACTGAAATGTTCATGACCCTGCGTAATGCACAGGGACAGGAAAGCAAACGTCGTATGCGTACCAAGGTACTTGAGGTAAAAGGAGATGGTGACAAGTCCCTGACCATTTTTGATCATCCCCGGGATGTTAAAGGTACCGCCTTCCTAAGTTTCACTCATGCAAAACGTCCCGATGATCAATGGCTTTATCTGCCAGCTTTAAAACGTGTCAAACGAATATCTTCAGCGAATAAATCCGGTCCCTTTATGGGCAGTGAGTTTGCCTATGAAGATATCTCATCCCAGGAAGTAGAAAAGTATACCTACAAATACTTACGCGATGAAAAACTGGATGGTCATGACTGTTTTGTTGTAGAACGTATGCCAACCTATGAACATTCAGGTTACACCAAGCTGGTTTCCTGGATTGATAAAAAGATGTATCAGGGTCGCAAGGTTGAGTTTTATGACAGAAAAAATACCCTGTTAAAGACGCTCAATATTACCAAACACAAACAATACCTGGGTAAATACTGGCGCGCCCACCAAATGGATATGCTTAATCACCAGACTAAAAAAAGCACCACGCTGGAATGGAAGAATTATAAATTCAAAACTGATTTGACCAGCCGTGATTTTGATAAGAATGCCTTGAAACGTTTACGCTAATATGAAAACTAGTCATATTCTTTTTTCTCTGGTTGGTTTACTGGCCGCTTCACCTGCACTGGCGGAGTGGTCCGGTTCCCTTGCCTATGAGTATCGTTATTTCAAGAACGAACCGCTCTACCCGGCACAGCATAAAGGTAATAACAGCAGTCTTGCTCTACAGCCTGAATTTAATTATCAATGGGACAATGGTCGACAGCTCTTCAGCTTCATTCCCTATTTTCGCGAAGACGAAAATGATGAAGAACGTAGCCAGGCAGACCTTCGAGAATTAAGTTGGTTAATGGCAGGGGAAATATGGGAATTACGATTAGGGGTTCGCAAGGTCTTCTGGGGAGTAACAGAATCACAACACCTGGTTGACATCATTAACCAGAGTGACCTTGCAGCCAATATCGATGGGGAAGACAAACTGGGACAGCCCATGGTCAATCTGGCATTGATTAGCGACTATGGTACTTTGGATCTTTTTGCCATGCCCTACTTCCGTGAGCGCACCTTTCCAGGAGAAAAAGGTCGCTTCCGTGGGCCACTTTATGTGGATCCCAAGCAGGAGGCCACTTATCAGTCACAAGATAAGGAAAAACACATCGACTATGCTGCTCGGTGGACAAAAACTCTTGGTGCCTGGGATATAGGCCTCAGTCATTTTTATGGTACGAGTCGTGATCCTCGTTTCACTACTGGCTTAAACTCAAAATTCAAACCTGTGCTGATTCCAAACTACGATCTGATCCACCAAAGCGGGCTGGATATTCAGGCCACTATCGATAGCTGGTTATTAAAACTGGAATACATTCATCGTAGCAGTGATCTCGAAACTTATGAGGCATCCACAACCGGACTTGAATATACCTTTTACGGAATTTTTTCGACCACCACTGACCTGGGGCTTGTACTCGAGTACCTATACGATAATCGCGGTGATAAGGCGAACACGCCCTTTGAGGATGATGTCATGCTGGGTTTGCGCTTTGCCTTTAATGACACGCAAAGCACTGATGCACTGTTAGGTATCATCAAGGACAATGATAAAGACTCTGTTATTTACAGCCTGGAAGCCAGTCGGCGCCTGGGTGATGCCTGGAAGCTCAGTATTGAGGCCCGCTATTATGAATTAACCGATCAAAAAGATACAATTCTTTACAATAGTGTAAGAGATGATGATTACATTCAAATGGAACTCGCCTACTATTTTTAAATATGCTGAATTCTAGAGAACTGAACCCTACTGATTTCCCAACCATCAGTGCCTTTGCACAAACGGCAGAGGAATTGTTTTATATTGCACCGTTTGCAGACTTTCCCTGGCAGGCCAAACAGTTTGCCGAAGCAATTCATGACAGGCTTTCCAATACCGTTTTTCTTGATGGTGAAACCATTATTGGCTTTGCCAACTTTTATGACTATGAACTGGGTGATAATGCCTTTATTGGTAATGTCATCATCAACCCGGAAAAACGCCGTGCAGGATATGGCAAACAGGTTCTGCAATACATGCTTGAAAAGGGATTTACTGAACACGGCTTTCAGGAAATACATCTATCCTGTTTCAGCGGTAATACCGCAGGTCTTTTACTCTATCGGAAACTGGGATTCAAACCCTATGGTATTGAACAGCGTACGGATTATAAAAATGAATCTGTCGCACTGGTTAATTTCAGCCTGACAGAAAGTGACTACAGACAGACCCTATCAGATCTCAAGCTCAACCAGATAACCGCCAAACTTACGAATATTTAAGACACCTGTATCCAGAATTAGATACTGGCCCTTGATGCCCTTCAGGACACCACTGACTTCTGCTGTTTTATCAAGATTGTGTGCTTTGATCTTCTCAGGGTATTCCTGTACGGGAAACTCGATACTGACCTGTTTTTCACTGTCCAGGAACTCAAACGCATCATTACCCAAAGTCTTTTCGAGTTGATTTAACTCTGCTCGACTGACATCTACCAGCTCATCACGTCGGGCAGTGAGATCAATATCCTCTGGTGCCCCCTTGAGCATTCTTCGCCAGTCAGTCTTATCAGCAACATGTTGCTTCAGGATCATTTCCAGCTTACCTGATACCAGTCTATCCTTTGCTCTGAATATCGGCATAGCGCTACTCGCACCCTGATCTATCCAGCGGGTAGGTATCTGGGAACCACGGGTTATACCAACCTTGATACCTGAAGAGTTGGCAAGATAGACAAAATGATCCTGCATACAATGTTGTTCAGCCCAATCAGGCTCACGGCAGGTGCCTTCATGAAAGTGACAGGTCTCCGGTTTGACAATACACATGTCACACTGCGCCAGCGATTTAAAACAGGGATAGCAATAGCCCTGACTAAAACTCTTATTGGTTTTACGGCCACAGTGAATACAGTTGATCTCACTGACAAACCGTAATGTCAGCGGACTGCCAATCACATCATTTAAACCTATCAATTCCTCACCCACAGGAATTTGATACACCACTGGTCCGGCCAGAGTGGTTTTCATTTTTTGTAAATTACCACGGACTAACATATCGATTCTTTAGCGGATAACTATGAAGCAGGTTTTCTCGGTGATGAGGATTTTCGGTGATGCGGTTTACCAGAGTGTCGACGTTCTCCTGGTCTTCCTTTTTGTCCATGAGGCTTCTTGCCATGATGCTTGCGCTCGATCTTTACTGGTGGCTTAGGTTCAACCAGTAATTCTGGGCCAATGCTTTCCATTGGAATCTTGTGTCCAATGTATTCCTCAATTTCAGGCATCGTAAAAACATATTCGTCACAGGCAAAACTGATTGCTTCGCCCTTGGCGCCAGCACGGGCAGTACGACCAATTCGGTGTACATAATCTTCAGCCTGCTGGGGAATATCATAATTAATCACGTGAGAAACCGCTGGTATATGCAAACCGCGTGCAGCAACATCGGTAGCCACCATGATGGATAACTCACCATCGGTAAATTCCTTCAGCAGGCGTGTCCGTTTATTCTGTGGCACATCGCCTGATAAGAGAGCGACTTTATATCCATTCCCCTGCAAATAGGCGTCCACCCTTTCACCGACACGTTTGGTATTCACAAAAATAACCAATCGTGCATCAGGAATATTTTTTAAAATTCCCAGCAAGAGGGGAATTTTTTCTTCCTTGGCCGGGTAATAAACCGATTCAACAATCTGCTCAGCCGTTACCTGTTCTGGCTCAATTTCAATCTTCTCAGGATTATTCATATGCTCATAGGCCAGTTCCTGTACCCGGAATGACAGCGTGGCAGAAAACAACATGCTCATACGCTTCTCTGGCTCGGGCATACGCCGCAATAAATAACGGATATCTTTTATAAAGCCAAGATCAAACATGCGATCTGCCTCATCCAGCACCATGACCTGTAATTGCTTAAGATTGAAAACATGTTGTTTGAAGTAATCGATAATTCGACCCGGTGTACCGATCAGAATATCGATACCCTCTTCGATCTGTTTGCGTTGAGACTCATAACCGGTACCGCCATACGCCAGGCCCAATTTAAATGGCAAATGACGACCTATATTTACCGCATCTTTATGGATCTGAATGGCCAGTTCACGCGTCGGAGCCAGGATTAACGCCTTTGGTTGCTTAGAGGCCGGAGCGTCTTCTGCCTGCTTTTGCAACATATGTTGGAACGTCGCAACCAGAAATGCCGCTGTTTTGCCCGTACCTGTCTGGGCCTGACCCGCAACATCCTGGCCAGTTAAAACAATCGGCAAGGTGTTAGCCTGAATGGGTGTGCAATGAGAAAACCCTGAATCTTCAATACCTTGTAATAGTTCTGGGGCAAGATTCAGACTCTTAAAACTGATATCTGTAAGGTGTTTATCCGTCATGGGGCGACAGCATAACAGAATCAAACCGAGATTGGACTTGAAAAACACACCGGGTTGCGCTCAAAATGAAGCTATAAAGAGAACAAACTGGAGACAAACTCTTGAGCGACAAAATTGTATACGTCACAGATGATACCTTCGACGATGAAATCATTAACGCCGAAGGCCCTGTACTCGTTGACTACTGGGCTGACTGGTGCGGCCCCTGTAAAATGATTGCCCCTATTCTGGATGAAATCGCCAATGAATATGACGGCAAATTAAAAGTAGCCAAACTGAATATTGATGAAAATCCATCAACCCCCCCTAAATTTGGCATCCGGGGTATCCCAACCCTGATGCTATTCAAGGGAGGAAATGTGGAAGCCACCAAGGTTGGTGCGGTCAACAAATCCCAGCTGACCGCCTTTATTGACAGCAATCTTTAACGGATGTGATGCCAGCCCCGAAATGGGGCTGGACGATTCGCCATTTTGGTGTTAAGTTTATTAGTAGAAATTAACTAGAATCTTCCGATTCACTATTACTCTCGCTGCTAAGCGGTTCCCAATTTCAAATTAACGGATAAACCTAAGACAACGTAGAACTATTTTCATGTGCGCGCGGTATTCTGCCGCTGGCTTCAATTCCCTCTCTAAATCAAAAAAGAACCAAAAGTATGAATCTAACAGAACTCAAACAAAAACCCGTCCCCGAGCTGCTTCAACTGGCTGAAACCGTCGGTATCGAGAGCATGTCCCGCTCCCGCAAACAGGATATTATTTTCGCCATTCTTAAGGCCCACGCCAAAAGCGGTGAAGATATCTATGGAGATGGTGTACTGGAAATCCTGCAGGATGGCTTTGGCTTCCTGCGCTCTGCTAACAGTTCCTATCTGGCCGGCCCTGATGACATCTACGTCTCACCCAGCCAGATCCGTCGCTTTAGTCTGCGAACAGGCGATACAGTCTCGGGCAAAATTCGTCCACCCAAAGATGGTGAACGCTATTTCGCCATGCTCAAGGTGGATGAAATCAACTTCGAGCCACCGGAAAATGCCAAGAACAAGGTTCTATTTGAAAACCTGACCCCACTACACCCCAATGAACGTATGAACCTGGAGCTGGGGAACGGCAGCACTGAGGACATGACAGCCCGTGTCATCGACCTGGCCTCACCGGTAGGTAAGGGTCAACGTGGTCTGGTGGTCTCACCACCCAAGGCGGGTAAGACCATGATGTTGCAGAACATCGCTCAGTCTATAGCTACCAAACATCCAGAATGTTATCTGATTGTTCTGCTCATCGATGAACGCCCGGAGGAAGTGACCGAGATGGCCCGCTCTGTGCGTGGTGAAGTGGTCTCCAGTACCTTCGACGAACCCGCCAGCCGTCACGTACAGGTAGCCGAGATGGTCATCGAAAAGGCCAAGCGCCTCGTGGAACATAAAAAGGATGTTGTCATCCTGCTCGACTCGATTACTCGACTGGCCCGTGCTTACAATACTGTGATTCCTTCTTCTGGTAAGGTCCTGACCGGAGGTGTGGATGCCAATGCCCTGCACCGTCCCAAACGCTTCTTTGGCGCAGCCCGTAATATAGAGGAAGGCGGATCCCTGACCATTATCGCCACGGCCCTCATCGATACCGGTTCTCGTATGGATGACGTCATCTACGAGGAGTTCAAAGGTACCGGTAACATGGAAATCCATCTGGATCGCCGTATCGCCGAAAAGAGGGTTTATCCGGCCATCAATATCAATCGCTCTGGCACCCGTCGAGAGGAACTTCTTACCTCACCAGACGAGCTGCAGAAGATGTGGATCATCCGTAAGGTAGTGCATGATATGGATGAGCTGGCCGCGATGGAATTTCTCAACGATAAACTCAAGGCCACCAAGACCAATTCAGAGTTTTTCGACTCCATGAAACGCTAAAATCGATAGGGTTGGCCCTAGGGCTGGCCCTGCTTTCTCCCCAAGTACTTGAGTATTAGTGCTCAATTCCAAAAATTCATAAATCTTTAGCTATAAGTTTTTCATTAAATTATTTAATTGGAAATCAAACAGATACAAGCTCACTCATAACAATCTACTTTAAGTAAGGCCATTATTTGGCTTTGACATACCCTTACAAAAGCCCGATGATAAAAGAAACACACGTGGTGTCCCGTATCTTTGGGTCGTGTGCATCAGGCAGACGCTTCCAGATAAAAACATCACGGACTATGGGGACAGGATTAAACAGGGTGGGAAGTAAGATGAAAACTGCCAACAAACCATTGATGTCGACAGACTTCAATTTCAAAGAGTGGGCTGAACTGGCTGAAACTGATCCAGCTCGTTTCGAAGCACGTCGCAAACGTGTACTTAACGAAACAATCCGCCGTTTTCCCGATGATCGTCATGAAATGCTGCATCGTCTGCAGTGGAAGGTTGACCGGGTACGGGAACTGAAAAAAACCCCGCTGGCCGCTACTATCGCCATCTCGGGTTTAATGTGGGATTCTTTCAATGAGCTGCACCGGGGTTATGTCGATCTGGCAGCCTATAAACCAGGCCAAAAGCCCCCTGTTGAGAGTAAGCCCAGCGCCAAGGTCATCGAGTTTCGCAAGGCCGAAAAAGAAGAGGCCTGATTCAAGCCTCGGCACTTGCTGTCAGGGCTGCTTTTCCGTAAGATCGCCCGTCTTGTGCGGTACCCGACATGTGGATCGGGCGGCGGCACGCCTTTAATGAATGAGGTAACACCATGAAAGCAGAAATTCATCCAGACTACGCTGACGTTAAAGTCACCTGTAGCTGTGGTAACAGTTTTGAAACTCGCTCCACTGTCGGTCACGACCTGAGCATCGAAGTCTGTTCCGCCTGTCATCCTTTCTTCACTGGTAAACAGAAGATCATGGATACGGCAGGGCGCGTAGACAAGTTCCGCCAGAAGTACGGCATGAAAAAATAACGCTGCTTGATGAATTTATTCAACAGCCTGAAAAGGGCGCCTCTCGCAGGCGCCCTTTTTTGTTTGCCTGGCCTGCTGCTGCCACTTCCCCTTCATGCCCAGCCCTGTGGGCTGGACAAGGCCGATGAACAGGTTCAGGTCAGACATGTCCATGATGGTGACACCCTCTGGCTGGCCGACGGTCGAAAACTACGCATCATCGGCGTTAATACACCCGAACTGGCCCGCGACGACAAACCTGCAGAACCCCTGGCAAAACAAGCACGAGACAGCTTGCGCAGCCTGATTGGCAACAACACAAGGCTGCAACTCCGTTATGGCCAGGAAAAGCATGACCGCTATGACCGCCTGCTGGCCCATGTCTTTCTCTCAAACGGACAGAATATTAGTCAATGGCTGCTAGAACAGGGTCTGGCCTACTCTCTGACGGTTCCTCCCAATACATGGCAATTCGACTGCTATCAACAGGCAGAACAAAAGGCTCGTCAACGCAACAAAGGCCTCTGGTCGAAGCAATACTCGCGAGTGCTACCGGCTGATAGGCTGTCGAATGATTTGCGTGGCTTTCAAATAATTCGAGGCCGTATAAACCGGGTTGGTCACAGTAACAACACCGTCTGGCTAAACTTTAACCGACAATTTGCCGTTCGTATCCTACGTAAAGATCTCAGATGGTTCCAGAATATGGATTTTGAAAAATTAAAAGGAAAACAACTGGAGGTCCGGGGCTGGGTTCAATATCATAAGCGCCAGTTACGTATGCGAATTAAACACCCCTCAGCGATACAAATATCCCCCTGAGCTTGAACAATCCGAAAAAGCAGCAAGACTTAGACAATGCCAATACCCAAAGAAAAGACTGACCGAACCCATGCCGATGCGGCACTGGATTACCACGAATTCCCCAAACCCGGAAAAACCGCCACCCAGCTGACCAAGCCCTGTGAAACCCAGCAAGAGCTCAGCCTGGCCTATACACCTGGGGTGGCTGCCCCAGTGCGAGAAATTGCCAAAGACCCTCAGGCCGCCTATCGGTATACCAATAAAGGCAATCTTGTGGCCGTTATTTCCGATGGTAGTGCGGTACTGGGGCTAGGTAATGTCGGGGCCCTGGCCGGTAAGCCTGTTATGGAAGGCAAGGCAGTGCTATTTAAACGCTTTGCGGATATTGATGTGGTCGATATCGAGGTCGATTCAGCCACCACCGATGCCTTTATTGAAACTGTCACCAATATCGCACCCAGCTTCGGGGGCATCAATCTGGAGGATATTGCTGCCCCATATTGTTTTGAGATTGAGCGGGTCTTAACCGAAAGACTGGATATCCCGGTCTTCCATGATGATCAGCACGGTACGGCCATTATTATTTCTGCCGGACTACTCAATGCCCTGGAATTGCAGGGTAAAGACCTGGGCTCTGTACGCATTGTTTGCCTTGGAGCGGGGGCGGCTGCCATTGCCTCCATGCGACTTCTGGTCAGGCTGGGGGCCAATAAGGAAAACATCCTGATGCTGGATCGAAAGGGCGTCATTCACCATGGCCGTGGTGATGTGAATATCTATAAAGAAGAATTTGCCAATGACCATGGCAGTCGCAATCTTGAGGAGGCCATGGTGGGGGCGGATGTTGTTATTGGGGTATCCGGCCCTAATTTGATTTCTCAGGACATGGTAAAAAGCATGGCCGACCACCCAATCGTGTTTGCCCTGTCCAACCCAGATCCTGAAATTCGTCCAGCCGACGTATTGGCCGTCCGTAAGGATGTCATCATGGCCACCGGTCGTAGTGATTATCCCAACCAGGTTAATAATGTCCTGGGCTTCCCGTTTATCTTCCGTGGGGCACTGGATGTACAGGCCACTTCGATTAATACCGATATGCAGGTGGCAGCCGTTTATGCCCTGGCACAACTGGCCCATGCACCGGTACCGGATTCGGTTCTCAAGGCTTATGGCCGTAAGCAGGGGTCTTTGAGTTTTGGGCCTGAATATATCATTCCTACCCCCTTTGACCCTCGCTTGCGGGATTACATCCCCCCTGCTGTAGCTCGAGCAGCCATACGGACCGGAGTAGCCCGGACTGCTTATCCGGAGCATTATCCACAAATCGGGGATTAGTCTTCGGCTTCGAGTAGTTCTTTCAGTTCAGCAGCACCGATTCGACGCATGGGCTTACCGTCCACCGGGCTCAGGGGTGTCACTGGCTTACCAGTGAGAAACACAATCACCTCCATCTGGAACTGGCCTGCGATAAATCGGTAACTGGGATAGGTTTCGTGGGTGTCCCCTGCCAGGTGCAGGCGCTTGTCCTGTATCTGATAAGGAATCTGATAACGCATCAGAAAAAAGCCAATTTCTTCAACACTGGCAGCAAAAATATGCAAACTGATTGGGGTATGCTCATCGGCTGTACCCTGCAAGACCGGTCCTACCAGTTTGGGGTTGTACTCTGCGAAAAAATCCATCGCCCTGAGTGCTTCACTACGTAATGCCTGAAGGATTTGGGGTTGAGTGGAACCACGAAACAGGCGCTGATACTCAATCAGGGCCTGTTCGATTTCTGTGTTACTTGGCATATTACGGGTATCAACTGCGCCCAGCCGAAGTGCCGCCTTTTTCTTAGCATTCAGAAAATCCTGTCCCCCACTTTCAACCAGAATTCGCGCTGCCTCCTGGGCAAGACGAATTCGCATCTGTTTTTCCTTGCTCGACCCGCGCATCTGTATACGTCCATTTCGTTGAGGTCTCATAGAATCAGAATAGCTGCTCCGTTATGTTTGAAGGTGTACTGGGTGCATCCGGATCACTGGGATCGCTTCTGGCTTCTTCCTGTGGAATCTGATCCGAGAGGAAGTATTCAAAAATACCATCCGGACTTTCAGCAGAAACCAGCTTACCCGTTTTTTCATCAATTCTAACGGAGACCACCCCAGGTGGCTGCTCCAGCGGTGTCTCAGGACGCCCCTTTAAGGCTTCACCCATAAAGTCAACCCACATGGGCAAGGCCGCACGAGCACCGGTTTCCTTTGCCCCCAGAGGTGTTGGCGTGTCAAACCCCACCCAGCTGACCGTAACTACATCACCATTAAAGCCACTAAACCAGGCATCTCGTTGGTCATTGGTCGTGCCAGTCTTACCCGCCAGATCGGCTCGTCCCAACTGTAGGGCACGCCGACCGGTACCAAACCTGACCACATCTTTCATCATCGTAGTAATCAGAAAACGTGTCTGTGGTGATAGAACTCGAGGGGCAACACGTATTGGTAACGGGCCTTCAAAGGGAAGAGGTTCACTGTTTTTACCCAACCAGACTGTTGGATACTCATCAGTAACCTTGATATCCACCAACTTAGGAATCAATCTTGATGGCTTGAGTTCCTCAATGACTTCATCAAATACAGAGGCTTCCTGTTGGCCAATGGGAGTTTCAGTTGCTTGAGAGGCTGAATCTTCAGTTTCAGAATTCTCAGCTGTTATTTGTTCACTGCTATCTGTTATATCTAGCTGTTTTAGTTGAGGGGTTGGTGTGTTTTTGTCATCACTGACGTTACTTCCCTCACCCTGAGCGAGCATGGCCTTTTGTTCTTCCAGTTCCTTCTCCGCCTCTTCTTTTGCCTTGGCCTCTTCCTCTTCGGCACGACGTTTTTCAATGGCTTCAGCACAAGGTACGCAGACCCTGACCGGTTGAGCAATTCGAATAATTCTATCTTCGGGATCAACAACATGACTAATGAAATAAGGCTCAACCTTGAAACCACCATTAGCAAAAGCGGTATAGCCTGTGGCAAGCTCCATTGGTGTCAGGGTTCCACTCCCTAATGACAGAGACAGATCTCGCGGTAATGCTGCCCGTTTAAAGCCAAAGCGTTTAACGTAATTGATGGCATAACCAATCCCAATTGATCTTAACAGGCGAATAGAAACCAGATTTCGTGAATTAACGAGTGCCTTACGCAAGCGGGTTGGACCGTAAAACTTACCACTGTAATTTTCCGGTCGCCAGGTATCCTCCAGTCCAGGCGCATCAAATACCACCGGAGCATCATTGATCAGGCTGGCAGCTGTATAACCTTTGTCCAGTGCAGCGGTATAAATGAACGGTTTGAAACTGGAACCCGGTTGGCGATTGGCCTGGATGACCCGATTAAATTTACTGGCGTAATAATCAAAACCACCACTCAGTGCCAGTAAAGCACCCTCATGTGGGTCGAGGGAGACCAGAGCCCCTTCAACCTTAGGAACCTGGGCGAGCCAGGAACAACCCGGCTCGGCAGAGGCGACCATAATGACATCTCCTTCTTTCAGGACATCTTTCGGAGAATTGATATTAGGCCCCATCTGATTGTCATTAATATACCGTTGTGCCCAGTCCATTTTTTCCCATGGGATAAAAACCATTTTATCTTTGGTATATGCGTACACATCGTGTTTATTAACCTGAATGACCAGGGCTGGTTCAAGATTTCCTGTTGACGGTACATCATTAAGAACATACTCCCAGAACTCCTGTTCTGGTGTGGCTTTGTAGGGAACTTCAACTTCCTCACCACTTTCTGTCTGGCTTCGACTGGCAGCCTTTTCCAGTTCCAGATCTTCGTCCTCAGGCGCTTCCGGGATACCTTCCAGCAGATCCACATGCTTGATGACCCCCTTGTAACCATGCCGCCTGTCATAAGCTAGCAGCGCATCTCGTAAGGAATTATTGGCTGCCAGCTGAAGGCGGGAATCTACCGTGGTGTAGACCTTATAGCCCAGGCTATAGGCCTCATTCCCATAGCGTTCAACCATTTCGGCCCTGACCATTTCAGCAACAAAGGGCGCCTCAACATCAATAACCTGACCATGCACACTGGCTTCGTCGGGTAAAATTACGGCGTGTTTGTAATCCTCTTCAAAGATATATCCCACATCATACATGCGGCTTAAAACGTAATTACGTCGAATAACGGCCCGCTCCGGATTTCTCACCGGGTTATAGCGCGATGGGGCTTTGGGTAAACCCGCCAACATAGCCAGCTCATGTAGCCCCAAATCATAGAGAGTTTTGTTGTAATACACCTGTGCTGCTGCGGCGAACCCATAGGATCGTTTGCCGAGGTAGATTTTATTTAGATAGAGTTCAAGAATTTCTTCCTTGCTGAGCTTGCTTTCAATCTTGAATGCGAGCAGGATCTCGTTAAATTTGCGCAGGAAAGTCCTTTCCCGACTCAGGAAAAAGTTTCGGGCCACCTGCATGGTGATGGTGCTTCCCCCCTGGGAGCGTTCCCCGGTTCTAATGAGGGAAATAACTGCGCGTAATATACCCTGGTAATCCACCCCCGGATGCTCATAAAATCTGGCATCTTCGGCAGCCAAAATAGCCTTGATTAACTTGGGTGGAAATTCGTTATAATCCAGGGGAGAACGTTTTTTCTCGCCGAATTCGGCAATGAGATCACCACTGTTGGTGAAGACCTTAAGGGGTACCTGAAGTCGAACATCTTTCAGGGTTTCGATATCCGGCAAAAACGGATACAACACCATGGTCACAAACAGTAGCGCAATGCCGCCGAAGAAAACGGCGTTGCGAGAATACTTAAAAATTTTGCCAGATAGGCGTTTTTGGGGTGTGTTCACAAGTCTTTACAACAAAAAAAAGGTAAATTATTCACGTTTATTGTCATTATGCGTCAGTTAATGAGTATAAGACCTTAAACGGGTTAACACCATGTGAATTGTAATTAAACATTGTTTGCCCTATAGTTGACTGGGAAAATTAAAGTAAATGTATATAATAGTTATGTAACTATCAGAGTTTTAAGGAAAAACATGGATTTCAGCAGCCTTTTCGTACCTAAATCACCTCCGTTGGTTGGGCTTGATATTAGCTCCACTGCGATCAAGCTCCTCGAGCTTGGTAAAAGTGGTGATCGTTACCGGGTGGAAAGCTATACTGTCGAACCACTGCCACCCAACTCTGTTATAGAAAAGAATATCTCAGATGTCGAGGCTGTGGGCGAAGCAATTAAGAGAGCTGTGAAACGTTCGGGTACTCGCTGCAAACATGCAGTCGCTGCAGTTGCCGGTTCCGCCGTCATTACCAAGGTCATAGCCATGCCTGCGGATCTTACTGAAGACGAGTTAGAACAACAAATCATGCTGGAAGCCGATCAATATATTCCCTATCCCCTTGAAGAAGTGAATCTAGATTTTGAAGTCCTCGGGCCGTCAGAGAATGATCCAGAGCGTGTTGATGTCCTGTTGGCTGCCTCGCGCAGTGAAAATGTTGATGTCAGGGTTGCAGCGATTGAGCTGGGAGGATTAAAACCCCGGATCATCGATGTAGAGGCCTATGCCATGGAAAACGCTTTCAACCTGATCGTTAATCAGTTACCTGATCAAGGTATGGGCATGACCGTTGCCATCATTGATGTGGGGTCTACCATGACGACTTTAAACGTCATTCATGATCTGAAAACCATCTATACCCGCGAACAGGTCTTTGGTGGTAAACAACTGACGGAAGAAATACAGCGTCGTTACGGCCTGTCTTTCGAAGAAGCCGGCATGGCAAAACGTCAGGGCGGTCTACCGGATAATTATGTCCCAGAAGTACTGGAGCCCTTTAAAGAAGCCATGACCCAGCAGGTCAGTCGTTCTCTCCAGTTTTTCTTCTCTTCCAGTGCTTATAACAGTGTGGATTATATTGTCCTGGCGGGTGGCAGCAGCATGATCGATGGAATTGATGAAGTCATTGCCAATAAAATCGGCGTACCAACCATCATTGCTAATCCTTTTACCCAAATGACTATTGCATCACGAGTCAAAGCACAGAGTTTAACCAATGACGCCCCTTCTCTAATGATTGGTTGTGGTCTGGCAATGAGGAACTTTGACTAATGGCCAAGATTAACCTTTTACCCTGGCGTCAGGAACGTCGAGCAGAGCAACAAAAACAACTGCTCAGTATTACTGGCCTGTCTGTTGTCCTCATCGTGTTGGTTATCGTCGCCGTACACCTGGAAATTTCTCGCCAGATCAATAGTCAGGGTAAACGTAATAATTACATCAAGAATGAAATCGCGGAAGTCGGCAAACAGCTGACAGAAATTCATAACCTTGAAAAATCCAAACGTCAGTTGCTCGACAGGATGAAAATCATCCAGCAATTACAACAAAATCGTCCCGAAGTTGTTCATCTATTCGATGAAGTTGCCAGAAAGATCCCTGAAGGTGTCTTTCTACTAAGTTTGTCACAGAATGGTAAGAATTTAAAAATTGAAGGTATGGCCCAGTCAAATGCCCGGGTTTCAGACTTTATGAGAAACATTTCTTCATCGGAATGGTTATCGAACCCAAGACTGGATGTCATTGAAGCCGGTAAAAACAAGAACGCGATCGATGGGAATCGAAAATTTGTTCTGCATGCCATGCAAACTAAACATAATCCGAAGAAATCTAAATCGACAAAATGAAAGACATAGACCTAAATGATATCGATTTTAGCAACATAGGTTCCTGGCCATTACCAGGAAAAGTCGCTTTTGTTGCGATAGTTTGTCTTGTTGTCCTTCTGCTAGGTTACTTTCTCGATTTAAGAAGCCAGTTTAAAAAACTGGATACCGCTAATGTGAAAGAACAACAGCTTAAGGAAGAATACCGATCAAAATACACCAAGGTCATCAATCTGGATACATACAAGATCCAGATGAAAGAAATGGAAGATTCATTTGGTGCAATGCTGCGTCAACTACCAAGTAAAACTGAAGTTGAAGACCTGCTGGTAGATATCTCACAAACCGGCCTGTCCAGTGGTATCGAATTCAAGCTGTTCAAACCAGGCACGGAATCATTTGTGGACTTTTATGCCGAACTGCCCATCAAGATTACTATGACAGGAACTTACCATCAGTTTGGCAGCTTCGTCAGTGGCGTAGCAGCGTTACCGCGTATTGTGACTTTGCATGATATCAATATTAAAGGTGGTAAAAACTCCAGTTTACTGACCCTGGATATGACGGCAAAAACCTATCGCTACCTGGATGCCGAGGAACTGGCTTCCCATCGAGCAGACAAACGCAAAAAAAAGAAAGGCAGGAGATAAGCACTTCTACGCAGTAAGTGTAAGTAGGATAAAACTTATGTTAGATGTAACAAGATATACAAAGGTGTGATCGGAGATACAAATATGAGAACTAACTATATTTGTCGCTACTTCGTAAGAATTTTATTTGTTGCTGGTCTCATCAGCATGTCAGCATGTAGTGGTGGGCGCTATGGTGATCTGGAAGCCTTCTTTGAAGAAGTACGGTCACAACCTAAAGGTCGTATCGAACCATTACCTGAGGTTCTGCCATACGAAACCTTTGCCTACAAACCCTCAGAACTACGCGATCCATTTGTCCAGTATGTAGAAGAACTGGTCAGTTATACTGATAGCGACCTGCGGCCAGACATGAATCGCAAACGTGAACCACTGGAACAATACCCGCTGGATACGCTTGATTTTGTCGGGCACCTTGAAAAAAGTGGCGTACGGTGGGGCCTCATTAGTGCACCTGATAAATCAGTGTATCGTGTTCAAATTGGTAACTACGTTGGAAAAAATTACGGCAAAATCGTATCGATCTCGGAGACAGCCATTAAGCTGGTTGAAATTATTCCAAGTGGCACTGGTAGCTGGGTCGATCGTGAAGCCTCACTAGCATTAAATGAGTGAGGTATTGATGGAAAATCATGATGGATACTAAATATAAACATAAAATATCTTCTGGGCTGGAAAACAAAATGGCAAAAACATTAAATTATCTGTTTATCCTGTTTGTGAGCATGGTCATTGGTCTGCCTGCTAAAGCCGCCATTCTTAACAACGCCGATGCGACACTGGAATCGATAAGTTATAGCACCTTACCCGGTGACCTTGTGCAGATTCGACTATCCATGTCTGGTAATATAAAAGAGCCTGGTAGTTTTACTATTGATAATCCTGCTCGAATTGCCCTGGATTTTCCAAAGACCAAGAGTAATCTTCCCAGAAAGAACAAATCTATCGGTGTTGGCGTAACTCGAAGCGTAACTACTGTTGAAGCAGGTGGCCGAACTCGTGTGGTTATCAACCTGACCAAACTGGTTGGCTATCAAACTAAAATTGAGGGTAGTGATGTCATTGTCACCATCAACTCTACAGGCAGCCAGGAAATTGCCAGCAATTCTATAGAAGCAACACCGCTGACATCAAGTGGTACAGTCGTTGGAAAATCCATTAACAATGTTGATTTTCGCCGTGGTGAAAAAGGTGAAGGTCGAATCATTGTCACATTAAGCGATCCGAATACAGCTGTTGATATGTCAAAACAGGGTAAGCAGGTTTATGTTACCTTGCAAAACACCAAACTACCCGACGAACTGCAACGTAGACTGGATGTCATCGATTTTGCCACTCCGGTTCGCACTGTTGACGCTTTCCAACAAGGTGCTGATGTCAGGATGGTGATTGCTGCACAAGGAAACTATGACCATATTGCATATCAAACTGATAACCGTTTTACGATTGATATCAAGACAGTAAGCAAAGAAGAAGAACAGAAAAAGAAACAAAATAAATTTGGTTACAGTGGAGAAAGGTTATCTCTTAACTTTCAGAATATCGAAGTCCGTGCTGTCTTACAGCTAATTGCTGATTTCACTGGTATTAATATGGTCACCAGTGATGCTGTTTCGGGAACACTGACATTACGCCTTAAAAATGTACCCTGGGATCAGGCGCTCGATATTATTCTAAAGACCAAAGGTCTGGCCAAGCGTCAAGCGGGTAATGTCATGATGATTGGCCCAGCGTCCGAAATTGCTGCCCAGGAAAAAATTGAACTTGAAGCCTCCAAACAAATTGAAGAGCTGGCCCCCCTTATTAATGACAATATCCAGGTCAACTACGCCAAGGCAGAAGAGATTGCAGGTCTGATCAAATCAGCTAGTTCATCCATGTTGTCGGAAAGAGGCAGTATCAATATTGACAACCGTACCAACAAACTTCTGGTACATGATATTGAAGAGCGAGTGACCTCTATCCGAAAACTGGTTGCCGAACTGGATGTCCCTGTTAAACAGGTTTTGATCGAATCCCGTATTGTGATTGCCAATGATGACTTTTCCAAAGATCTCGGTGTAAGGTTTGGTGTCACTGATTATGATCAGGAAGGCGGTGACTTTAAGTCTACCTCTGGGAATGCGACTGGTACAGGTGGAATGGTAAACGATCATGTAGGTGGTGGAGCCATTGGTTTTCCTTCAACGAATAACAGGATGAATGTCGACCTGCCAGTCAATAATCAATCAGCTGGTTCCATTGCCTTAGCTATTTTAAATGGAAATACTCTGGTTGATTTGGAATTGTCTGCACTACAGCTTGAAGGTAAGGGTAAGATTGTTTCAAACCCGAGAGTCGTTACCGCCAATGGTCACAAGGCCATGATCGAGCAGGGTGTGGAAATTCCCTACCAGGAAGCCAGCTCCAGTGGTGCCACCTCGGTGTCGTTTAAAAAAGCCGTACTCAGCCTTGAGGTAACACCTCAGATTACTCCCGATAATCGGGTCATAATGGATCTTCAGGTCAACAAGGATAGCGTGGGTCAGATATTCTTCGGTGTACCCAGTATTGATACCCGTGAAGTCCAGACTCAGGTCCTAGTCAGCAATGGTGAAACCATTGTTCTGGGTGGTGTATACGAACAGATTAAAAGCAGCGAGGTGGATCGCGTGCCCTTCTTTGGTGATCTACCACTCATTGGTGCCCTGTTCCGTCAAACTCGGGAAAGGGATGAAAAATCTGAGCTACTGATTTTCGTGACACCGAAAATTCTAAAAGACATCAAAGTGTTCTAGAACCACTCAGTAAATATCTTTACTTGTGACTCAGCAAAACATCTTTCTGGTCGGCCCCATGGGGGCCGGCAAAACCACCATTGGCCGACAGCTTGCCCGGCAGCTTAAGCTTCATTTTCTGGACAGTGACCACGAGATTGAGAGTCGAACCGGCGCCCAAATTCCGCTGATCTTTGAAATCGAAGGTGAAGAGGGATTCCGAAACCGCGAATCTGCCATGATCGATGAGCTGACTCAGGAGCAGAATATTGTCCTGGCAACAGGTGGCGGTGCGGTACTACGAGAGGAAAATCGCAAACACCTGCATGAACGCGGTATAGTCGTCTATCTGCATGCCGAGCTGGATGATCTGTTTGAACGGACTCGAAAAGACCGCAATCGTCCCCTCCTTCAGACTGAAGATCCCCGCAGCAAACTGGCCACCCTATTAGAAGAGAGAGACCCCCTTTACAGGGAAGTGGCCCATCTGGTAATCGATACTGCCCGTAGTAACCCAAAAAAAGTCGCCGCCTACGTGACTAAAAAGGTTAAAGAACTGATTTAAAATCATCCAGTCTCCCACAAGCTACTGTATAATATACAGATAGCAAATTGATGGTGTTTTAATCGCGATGAAAACTCTTCAGGTTGAGCTGGGCGAACGCAGTTATCCGATTCACATCGGGGACAGCCTGCTGGGTAACCCAGAACTTCTACAGCCCCACATCCGAGGCCAGCAGGTCATGGTGGTCAGCAACGAGACCGTTGCCCCCCTCTATCTTGAAAAAACCCTCTATGGTCTGCGTGACTACCAATGTGAGACTGTTATCCTGCCGGATGGTGAAGAATATAAAAATCTCGAGATCCTGAATCGCATCTATGATGCCCTGCTGGAAAAACGCTTTGATCGCCAGTGCACACTGGTCGCCCTTGGTGGTGGAGTGATTGGTGATATGACCGGTTATGCGGCAGCCAGTTACCAGCGTGGAGTAGATTTTATTCAGATCCCAACCACGCTGTTATCCCAGGTAGATTCATCCGTAGGCGGGAAAACAGGCGTAAACCACCCACTGGGTAAAAATATGATTGGTGCCTTCCACCAGCCAAAAGTGGTGCTGGCCGATACCGCAACCCTGGATACTCTGGAAGATCGCCAACTGAGTGCCGGTATTGCCGAAATTATCAAATACGGCCTACTCAGTGACGTGGAATTTTTTGACTGGCTGGAAGCCAATATGGACAAACTCATGGCCCGTGACAATGATGCTCTGGTCTATGCCATCGAACGCTCCTGCCAGGACAAGGCCGATGTGGTGGCCGCCGACGAAAAGGAAAGCGGTAAACGGGCCCTTCTGAA
>Ga0224506_10001080_pt1 | contig 20029 bp, 19 predicted proteins | sample SF_Jan12_sed_USG_2_FD_169108 | JGI IMG/M metagenome (GOLD analysis project Ga0224506, IMG submission 169108) | Sediment microbial communities from San Francisco Bay, California, United States - SF_Jan12_sed_USGS_8_1 | ecosystem: Environmental > Aquatic > Marine > Sediment | place: USA... | reverse complement strand
TCTCAGAGCTGGGAACCCGAATCACGTCACCAAACGTTGTAACCGTTACTCCATCTGAAGCCAGCTGTATTGCTTCATCGATCTCGGCAGCTGGAACAACGCAAACTGGACAACCCGGTCCAGCAATCACATCCACCGTTTCTGGAAGAAGCGTCCTCAGCCCATAATGAGCAATAGTCCACTCGTGAGTGCCGCACACATGGCAAAACTTTACGCTGTGGGGTGGAGCCAAACTCTTGATGCGGGTTGCAACTTTCTTAGCAAGTGATGGATCTCTAAACTTCAACTGCTCTTTCATCTGCCTGCAACCTTCTATACTATGATTTTTGCGCTTTTTATTAGGCATTCTTTGCCGCCCACGATTTCCACTACGCCTCCGCACTTTGAGCAGTGAAGGGTTGGAGTTGGAATGTGGTACGTCGGGTCGTCCTCGTATTTGACATCTCCCTCGTAGCTGCATTTGCTACATTTCACTACGCCGTCTTTCTCTTCGATGTGGAGTTTTGAGCCCTCCATTATGGTATTCTTCACCAGTATTTCATACGCGAACCTAACTTGTTCAAGACCCAGAAAAGTAAGCTTCCCTATGACCAAGTGAACCCCGTCAACCTTCTTTGCGTTGTGTTTCTTCGCCTCTTCAAGAACGCTTTCCACGATCTGGGAGGTCATAGAATACTCGTGCACTTTAACTGCTCCACACGCGTTTTTAGAGGCCTAACGCCTTAACCACTTTCCCTACGCCCTCTCCGCTTCTGCAGTTTGTCACTGCAACCCTAGCGTTTGGGTTTATCCTCTTAACATCTGCTTCCAGTTTCCTCACATCTACTCGCATCGCTTGAGCGAGGTCCACCTTGTTGATGACCACCACGTCCGTGTTCATGAAGATGAACGGGTGCTTCACCACCATGTAAGGTCCTTCCGTAACGCTGATCACCACGACGCGTTTTTCAGATCCTAAGGGAAACTCAGCTGGACAGATGAGGTTTCCAACGTTTTCGATGAATAGGAGGTCGAGGCTGTTTAAATCGAGTCTTTGAAGCGCCTTCCTCACAAGGTTCGCGTCTAAGTGACATTCTTTTCCCGTGTTTATTGGAACAACCTCTACGCCGTGTCTCGCGATCAGCTCAGCGTCTATGGTGGTCGTTAGGTCTCCCTTGAAAGCCGCCATTCGATATTTTTCCTTCAACTCCTGAACAAGTTTCTCGATGAGGGAGGTTTTTCCCGATCCGATTGCGCCCATAACGTCGATTGCTTGTACGCCGTGTTTCCGCAGGAGCTCCCTGTTCTCCGTTGCAAGTTTTTCGTTTGCCTTGAGAATATCTGCTTCGAGTTCTATATCGAAAACTTCTCCTTCCTCAGCCTTCACCACTTCTTTCATCTGTTACACCGCTACGGAGTTGACTGTTCAAATTTGAGGATTTCGTCCCAAAGTCGCAGGGTTTCCTCAGCTGCCTCCCTGTCAATCATCTCGATAGCGTATCCAGCGTGGACTAAGACGTATTCTCCCACCCGAGCCTCCACAAGCATGACGTTTACTTCTCGGACAATTCCCTGACCGAAATCGACCTTAGCAACGTCTCCGTTAACCTCAAGCACCTTAGCCGGAACCGCGAGACACATTTGTATCACCTATAAGACAGACGCCTAAGATAAATCCATTACTGTCAGAGCAGTAAATGATTTAAATTGACGAGCTATTGAAATTCAATGGCGGCAAAATGTATATTTGGTTTTTCATCTGCGTACTAGCTGTAGTTGCAGCTACATCGCTTCATTTTTTGTCAGTTGAGCACCTAAAACTTCAGGAAAGATATGGGAAGGCGAAAGGAACTAGAATTGGTGAGATTTATGGTCTCATTTCGGGATGGTCGTTCTTCATCTTTTGGATGGGAATCTGGGTCTCACCTCAGCCCAGATTCACTGTTCCAATTCTTCAAAATCTATCGGTTTCAGTTCCTGTTGTCAATTTCTCTATTCCTTTGCTTCACCTGATAATCTGTACATCATCCCTCATACCGGGTGCTTGGCTTGCAATCACTGGTGTAAAAGAAACAACCCTAAAAGTGGCAGAAACGCATAGAACTGACAAAATTGTCACCACAGGGGTTTATTCCATTGTTAGACATCCACAATATCTTGGCGGATTATTGGCACATGTGGGAATTTCCTTTCTATTATCTGCACGATATTCTTTGTTCTCTGTTCCCTTTATGGTTTTACTTATTTATCTTATCTCAAGGAAAGAGGAGAGAGAACTGGTTAGAGAATTTGGCAAAGAATATGAAGATTACAAGAAAAACGTGCCAATGTTAATACCAAGACTGAGGAGGTGATAGCAACAATTTATTGCTGTTTCACCGTTTGGAAAGGCTGACGGCAATCGCCTGTCCAAAGGAGACGCCTCCGTCTCCCGGCGGCACCAGACTGTGAACAAGAAACTTGAAACCGCCTTCCTCGACTGTTTTTCTAATGGTTTGCGTAATGTGCTCGTTGTAGGCGACGCCTCCAGAGAAACCGACGGCTTTAACGCCCAGCCGCTCTGCTTCCTCCACCGCGAGCTGCGCCAAGCCTTTAGCAAGATAGGACTGAGTGGAATATGCTAGGTCGGCGATCGAATGGTTGCGTCTTTGGTTGAACACTTCACGAACCAGAAGGGTGGTGTCGACTGTTTTGCTTGCAAGTTTAGGTTCCAATTTCAGCACATCCCTTCCCTTCGTTGCAGCGGATTCCAGTTTCATTGCTGGCTCCCCCTCATAGGTGCGTTCGTAGCATATGTCTAGTACGGCTGAGACCGCGTCCAGTACCCTTCCGCAACTCGTGGTTTTTGGTGCTGTCCCCTTCTTCAGTTGCTTGATGACCACTTCAACTTCCTTTTCGCCGTGTGGGAAACGGTGGCTGTTAGATTTTAGCCATTCTTCAATGTTGACCGTGCTGTGAAGGATTCCCGTAGCCATCCGCAACGGATAAAGCGTGGCTAGGTCGCCGCCAACCATAGGTTGCTCCTGAAGGTGGCCTAGACGCTGGAAGCCTTCGCGGTTGCAGTGGAGAACTTCTCCGCCCCAAGCGTTGCTGTCTGATCCGTAGCCGAAGCCGTCGCAAGCTACGCCAATAATTTCGCTGACGTTATGTTCGCCCATAAGAGACGCTATATGAGCATGGTGATGCTGAACCGGGACAACCGGGCGTTCAAGCTGTTTTCCAAGGTCTTGAGCCAGCTTCGTGGTGGTGAATTTCGGGTGCAGGTCGCAGGCGATGACATCGATTTTGCTGTTCGTTAACCTCATCAGATGGTGCGTAGTTTCTCTCAAGAACTCAAGTGTTTCAAGGTTTTCCACATCCCCGATGTGTTGGGAGATAAATGCTTTGTCTTGTAGCAGCACGCAGGAGGTTGCGTTGAGCTCTGCACCCACACCCAAGACGCATTCGTCAACTGGACTTTTCAGATGGATGGGCTCAGGAGCGTATCCCCTTGATCGACGAATTACGCTCGGGTTCTTGCCGTGAAGACGGATAACGGAATCGTCACACCTCTGGGCGATGGTTCGGTTATGAAATAGGAAGAAGTCAACCACGGGTCCAAGCGTTCTGAGGGCTTCCTGATTCTGTGTTACAATAGGCTGGTTGGGAGGGTTGGCGCTCGTCATCACTAAAGCGGGTTCACGCACTCCGTCGAACAGCATTATGTGTAGACCGGTGTAGGGAAGCATAACGCCGATGTTGTGCAGCCCCGGAGCGATCAGCTCTGACAGGTAGTATTCTTTGCTTTTCCTTAACAGAACAATCGGTCTGATGTACGAGGTCAACAGTTCAGCCTCTTCTTGGCTCACCTCCGCAAACGACCTTGCGGCTTCGAGGTTACAAGCCATAATGGCAAACGGCTTCTGAGCCCGATGCTTAACCTTTCTCAGTCTGGATATAGGCTCAGACAAGGTTGTCGCAGTTGCGACGTGAAAACCTCCGTTTCCCTTGATCGCAAGGATGAAGCCTTCCTGAAGGAGCCTACCCGCCTCCCTAATGGGATCCTTATGTTCGACCTGCTGCCCGTCATTGGACGTGAGGTATACTCGTGGACCGCACTTGCTGCACGCCACGGTTTGAGCGTGGAATCGCCGGTTGGACGGGTCTCCGTACTCCCTTAAGCAGAAGTCGCACATTGGGAAATCCTGCATGGTGGTGTTCGGTCGATCGTAGGGAAGTCCTTGTATGATGGTGTACCTGGGACCACAATCGGTGCACGTGACGAAAAAATAGTTGTACCGTTCGTTTTTTGGGTTGCGAAGCTCGCTCAGACATTCGTCGCAAATGGAAACGTCCGGCGGGATAACTGAGCCAGAATGTTCCGCGTCTTCGGAACTGTGGAGAATCGTAAACTTCTCAAATTCTTTTTTGTCTTCCGCGTAATTGGCGGTCACACGGTAGATTCTGGCGAGAAGAGGCTTCTTTTCCTTAAGATCGTTAAGAAAACGCTTCACATTGTCCTTTTTTCCTTCAACAACGATCTCTACAACCGCGTCTCCTCGATTTCTCACGTAACCGGAGAGTCTGTTTTCTACGGCTATTCGATAGACGAAGGGTCGAAAACCCACTCCTTGAACGATGCCGCTGACCTTGATTTCGGCACGCAATAGAGAATCGACTCCATCTCTAATAATTCAGATTTGTGAATGCGTATCTGTCACTCTGAGAGTTGGCGTCCCCAAATACTTTTTGGTTTTCACTTTAGAATGTGCGCCCTTGCCAAGTCTGGAACTTTTCATTCATGAAAGAACAGCTACAACTTCTTTAAAATTGGATCAACGGGGATTACGTTGCCATAGAGACCTAGTTTCTGCGGTTCTAACCCTAATGCTAATCCCAAGAGCTGGACATAATGCAATGTCGGAATGTTGTATTTAACTCCAAATTGTTTTTCAACTTCGATTTGTCCTATGTCAAATTGAAGGTGACAGAAGGCACAAGGGGTGACGATGCAGTCTCCACCTGCATTCTTTACGTTCTCAAGTTTTTCCTTAGTCATGTCCGCTGAAACATCACGGGAGGTGGATCTCACTCCGCCGCCAGCCCCGCAACACATCATTTTGTCTCGGTACGGAATGCTTTTTGCGCCGAGCACTTCAACTAGTTCGTCTAAAAACTTGGGGCGTTCAGAACTCTTACCTGTTCGGTATCTTGTAGGCTTTAACAGGTGGCAGCCATAATGAACTGCAACCTTCAGGTTTAGGGGCCTCTTAACAAAGTCTCGTAACTTTTCAATTCCGATATCATCGTACAAAACTTCCACGAAGTGTTTCACATTGATGGTGCCGTGAAACTCTTTACCGTACTCGTGCAGAATCTTGTTGGCCTTCTCTCGCATAGCATTATCTTCCTTTAAAATCATGTTTGCTTCTTTCAAGGTACCGTAGCAGCCGCTGCAGAGTGTTGTAGCGTCAACGTTCAAGGCTTCTGCTAGAGTGAGGTTTCGAGCAGCTATGGCTAGCCACGTAGGTTTGTGGAAGGATTTAACCACACCTGGAGGAGGACAACAAGACGCTCCCTCCATATCAAGAAGCTTGATTCCAAGCGCTCCAGTAACATTACGCATAGCTGCCTCAAGCCCTGGATATCTGTTAGGCATTATACAACCTAGAAAAAAGGCATACTTCATGTTATTTCCCACCTTCTTCCCATTTGAAACCAATCAACTTATCAAAACCCATTTTCTTGACGATACCCTGAACCTCATCGAGGGCTTTTTTGTGCTTGTGTGTTGTCGGCGGGATTTCGCTGAGACCAAGGCCTACACGCCGCTTTCGGGTTTCCTCGTTGATTGGAACCGCATGACCATATTTCACAAAGTATCCGGAAACGCGTTTGTGTTGATCAAGCATATATCCAGCGTCGACCGCCATGTTTCTTAGAGCCAAAATTACGTCTGTTGGGTCAACTCCTCTAGGGCATCGTTCTAAACAAGTAAAACACGTCGTGCACAACCAAAGATCCTTATCTGAAAGAACCTCATCTCGAAAGCCTAACATTGCCCTCCTGATCAGCTGCCGTGTTCGAAAAGCTGTTCTTCTGCCGGATGGACAGCTGGCCGTGCAGGTGCCGCATTGAATGCAGAGGTTTATCTTTTCACCACCGGCCTTGGCCACGGCTTCCGCAAAATCCATGTCCAACTCGTCTAGTCGTATAATGTTTCTCTGAGGTTTAGCCACATCTGAGCCTCCACGTTTGTTCTGCTATGAAAGGACAAACATAGATTAAAAGTTTTTCTAGAAAGCCAACAATCTTCTTTAAAGCCGCTAATCAGATCTAAGCCAACTTTCTCAAAGTTTAAAAGAGCAAAATACGCTTAATCTCTGAGATCACTCAAAAACCACGCACACCACGGGGACATGAAAATGGCCGAAGAAAAACCGAGAGTAGGAGTTTACATCTGTCACTGCGGAGGAAACATCAGTGACACAGTAGATGTGGAGAAGGTGAAGGAAGCTGCCGCCAAATCAAAGGGTGTGAACGTTGCGGAGACCTACGAATACGTGTGCAGCGATCCCGGGCAGGAAATGATAACGAAAGGAATAAAAGAGCATGGACTCAACAGAATTGTGGTGGCTTCGTGTTCACCTCGAATGCACCTTGACACTTTTAGACAAACGGTCAAATCAGCAGGTTTGAATCCCTATTTCCTCGATATGGCAAACATTCGAGAGCAGTGTAGCTGGGTTCATGACGACAAGGAGGCTGCAACAGCTAAGGCGATTGACCTTGTTCGTGGGGCAGTGGAGCGAGCCCGCTATCTTCTGCCTTTAAAGGCGAAGAGTATACCAGTGAAGCAAGACGTTCTCGTGATAGGAGGAGGCGTCGCAGGCATAATCGCCTCCATCGAGCTGGCGGACAAAGGGTATCAAGTGTACTTGGTTGAGAGAAGTCCCAGCATAGGCGGGCATATGGCCCAGCTTAGCAAAACCTTCCCCACCCTCGACTGCTCGCAGTGCATTCTCACACCGAAAATGGTGTATGCCGGACAACATCCAAACATAAAGATCATCAGCATGGCCGAACCGATGGCGGTTGAAGGAACCCCTGGCAACTACAGGGTCTTGATTAAGGTGCGACCAAGGTTCGTGGACGCAACCAAATGCACGGCTTGCGGAGAGTGCGCAAAGAAGTGCCCAGTCAAGGTTCCAAGCGAGTTCGAAGCTGAACTGACTGAGCGAAAGGCCATATACACACCGTTCAAGCAGGCGGTCCCCAGAGCATATGCAATAGACACGCAGCACTGCCTATACTTCACAAAAGGAGTATGCAAGGTCTGCGAAAAGCTCTGTCCAGCGCACGCCGTAGACTTCAACCAGAAAGATGAAACCCTAGAGTTGGATGTAGGCGCGATTGTTGCTTGCACCGGATTCGAGCAACTTGACCCAAAAAGACTTGAGGAGTTCAGCTACGGCTTGCATCCCGACATTGTAACTAACCTCCAGTTCGAGCGACTTATGTTGCAGGGCGTACACAAACCGTCCAACGGAAAGGCGCCGAAGAAGGTGGCATATGTTCTCTGCGTTGGAAGCCGAATGATGAACACCGACAGGGGAGTGGAACACTGCTGCAAAATAGGTTGTATGGCCGCAATTAAGCAGGCTATGCTGCTTCAAAAGGCCGTCCCAGACGCTGAACCCTGGATATTTTACACCGACATGAGAGCTGACGGAAAAGGATACGAGGAATTCTACGCCACAGCTCAAGATCACGGCGTGCGATTCGTTAGAGGCAGGACGGCGGAAGTCGTTCCAAACGGAGAAAAACTGTTGGTAAGAGCTGAAGATACCCTGCTTGGGAGGGACTTTGAGGGCAACTTTGACCTTGTTGTGCTTAGCACAGCCATTGTCCCACACCCCACAAGTCAGGAGTTAGCTCGAAAGCTGGGCATTCAGGTTGGCTCAGACGGTTTTCTCCTAGAAAGACACTACAAGCTTAGGCCAGTGGACAGCCAACGAGAGGGAGTTTTTATCTCAGGGTGTGCCGTGAGCCCCAAAGACGTTAGAGAAACAACCCTAGAATCGATGGCGACAGCCTCCAGAGTTGCAACTTTCGTGGGCAAGGGCGAGATCTCTATTTCACCAGAAGTAGCTTATGTTATTCAAGATAGATGTGACGCCTGCGGAGAGTGCATAAAAGTCTGTCCCGCGGCAGCAATCGAAACGTCTCCAACGGGCGTAGCAATCAACCCCATCTCATGTGTCGGATGCGGAATATGCGTGCCGAAGTGCCCGAAGCAGGCGATTGACCTAAACCACTGTACTGAAGCTCAGCTAATAGCGCAAATCCGCGGGGTGTGTGAAGGCGGAAAGTCGCCAAAAATCATTGCCTTCATAGAAGGAAATACAGCCTATGGTTCAGCGGACTTGGCTGGACAAACTAGGGAATTTTACTCCCCAAACGTTAGAATAATTGGTGTGCCAAGCGTGGGGCGAATAGGTTTGAGACACCTTTTGCACGCGTTTGCCGCTGGAGCCGACGGTGTCATATTCGTTGAGGACCACGGCGGTGTGCTCAAAGAGGACGCTCTAAGGGAGCATGTTATCCAGTTAAAAAAGGAGTTAAGCAAGTACGGCGTCAAATCTCTCCGCTTGATCTCGATCACCACAACGCTTCCAGAATACCACAAAATACTAAACATATTTGGAACCTTAGACACAAGAATCTCGAAGATGGGTCCCATCTCAGATGAGGTACGTTCAAAGATCAAAGAACAACTTGCAGCTCTATAGAGTATCAGAAAATCCAGCATGGAAGGACTAATATTATAAGAGAATCTTGACACTAAGTTCACCACGTTAAATGCGACGAAAAGCATTATCTTACGAGGTGTGTGAATGACTAAAGTTAGTTACAGGGAATGTTACTTCATCAAAGTGAAAAGTCCAAACGTTGATTATCTGATAGACAAGGTGAAGTCGGCTGTAGATGAATTAGGTGTTCCACCAGAATACGACATAAAAATCTACAAAAACGTTTACGCGTGTTGTGGAATTTCAGGCATAGGTCTGATTATCGAAGTCGAAGGGCCAGAAGAAACAGAAATAAAAACCATCGATTTGAAGGCGCTATCCAAAATCCTAGAAATATGTGAGAAAGAAGGGTTTGAATATCACACTTTTGAGCCGTTGGCTGTCATGTAAGAGAGCTTTGCCTATCAAATGTTTAGACTATCCTTTTCGCCACGATCATGCTCACCGTTTCTGACACGTCTGGAATTCGTCGCACCACGTCAAATACGAATTCGTCGACTTCTTCGATTCTTTGGAATTCCACCCTGAGAATTAAGTCATATGCTCCATAGGTTGCGCTAGCTTCTTTAATCTGCTCCAGCTTTCGGATCTTCTTAAAAACTTCTTCATCCTTTCCAGCAGCCACTTTTACCATTATGTACACTGTAACCAAACTAACCACCATTTTGGACGTAGAATATGATCGAAATAAGAATAAAAACTTTTAGACTAGCTGGTGGGCTGCGTCTAAATTAATTAAAAGGTTAGCATGAGTGTGCTGAAGCGGCCGAAGACTAGAGGAAACAATAATAATCTTTGTGCATAATTTTCAATCAGAGAGGAGAGACGACACAAATGAGAAAAGCCCTACAGGCGGTCAAATCTAAGGAAATGGAAAATAAGACATTTGTAGTGATGCAGGTCATTGAAAAATTATGCGAGTTTTGTGAGAAACCGTTGAGCAAGGAAGAGAGAGAAGTGACGACAATTCAAATATCTAATCACGATGATTACAGAAATCTGTTAATAAAGGCAAGGGCCCATGACCGCGTTGAGATAGATCTAGAAGAAAGCAGGATTTACCTTTACGACCATGACTATCCAGGCGATATCCATCCGAGCTGTGTAGAAAAATACAGCGAAAAAAGTTAATGAATGAGATGCTAGAAAAGCTACGCGGTTTTGTAGAGGTACTCGTCTTTCTTTTCGCCCGCTTCCGAGATTGCGCCGGTTTTTCTGAGAGCAATTACATGGCGCAGTATTTCCTTCGAACTGATTTTCGTCGCCTCTGAGAGTTCACTAATGGTTAGCGGTCCCTTTTCCTTTATCTCATTGAGGATCATCTGCCGCTCCACTTCATCCTTCATTATGTTTCCTGTCACGGCGCGATATTTTTTCTCATCTACTTTTACACCCATCTGCGATATTCCGAGCGTCCATCTGAGTCTCTCTGTCTTAAAGGCTTCGATTGTTGCGTCGGCCTTTTTCAAGAGTTTTTTCCGCTTGCTCAACTTAGTCACCAGTTTAGTTAGAAGATTTTAGTCATTGTTATTTAATGTGGAAAGACTTAAAAATGTATGGATTTTGGATAAGTTAGAGCTTGCACCGTACATAGGGATGGGCACATCAGTTGCACAGAAACCCTTGTGATCTTCAGCCAAAGTTTTATGCAGGTATCTTCCCCAGCGCTGCAAGAGCCTGAGCCCTGATTTGTTCATTGGTGAAGTGGTATATTTCAATAGCCCTCTCTGGGCAGCTGGCTGCACAGGTGCCGCATCCTTTGCACATGGCCTCGGTTACTCTAGCAATGCCCTTCTCGTCCTTTTTGATAGTGCCATATGGGCAGAGAGCCACGCAGGTTCCGCATCCACTGCAAAGTTTCTCGTCGATCACGGCAACGATAGGCTCCACTTCAATCTTACCCTTTGACAACGGGATTATCGCCCTCGAAGCCGCGCCGCTGGCTTGAATCAAACTCTCAGTGATGTCTTTGGGTCCCTGAGCGACGCCCGCAAGGTAAATTCCGTCAGTGCTTGTGTCCAAAGGCCTAAGCTTTGGGTGAGCCTCCCGGAAGAAACCGTCTGGACTCCTAGAAACGCCGATTGTAGACCCCAATTTACCGGTGTCCTGCCTCGGCGTCATTGGCTCAACCAAAACTGTGAGGTCAGCTGGGATTTCAACAGACATTCCCAGAATTGGGTCGTTGACGAAAATCTGGAGTTGTCCATCTTCGTTTTGGCTACGGACCTTGGGTGGGTCTTCAGCTGAGAACTTGAATAAGTTTATGCCTAGTTCTCTGGCTTCTCTGTAGTATACTTCTTGACCTTTGCCGAAGGTTCTGATGTCCCGGTACAAGACGAATACCTCTGTTTCTGGAAGTTGCTTTTTGATGAGCATGGCGTTTTTGAGGGCAACGGCGCAACAAATTCTGGAACAATACGGTCGATCTGGATTCCTTGAACCAACGCACAAGATGAAAACTACGCTTTTCGGCACTTTTCCGGTGGATGGTAGAACTAGACGACCTTTAGTTGGGCCGTTTTTGCTTAAGAGTCTCTCTAGTTGAAGCTGGGTGATCACGGTCTCATGTTGTCCGAAGCCGTATTCATCAACTGGCATGTACGGGTCAAAACCAGTAGCAACAACTATTGTTCCAACCTGAAACTTGGCGTTTTTGGGCTGATTATCTAAAACTATAGCTTTTGCTTCACATACCTTGAGGCACTCACCGCACTTTGTGCAATTGGTTTCATCGATGCAGAGTATGTTTGGCACAGCTTCCCTGTAAGGCATGTAGATTGCCTTTCTTTTGGTTAATCCAAGATTAAATTCATCAGGCACCTCAACTGGACAAACTTCCGCACATTTTTTACATGCAGTGCATTTTGCGGTGACGTACCTAGGTTTTCTGTTTAGAGTTACCTCGAAGTTGCCGATGTATCCGCCTAGGTTCTCAATTTCTGAGTTAGTGAAAACTTCGATGTTTGGGTGCTCTGTTAAAGCTTTTAACATCGGGTTTAAGAGTCCTAAAGCGTCCTCGTTTGTTAAGATAACCCGGTTTAATTGGGCTACTCTTCCACCGAGGTAAGGTGTTTTCTCAACGAGATACACGTGAAAGCCACGATTCGCCAGATCTAGGGCTGCCTGGATTCCGGTTACGCCTCCACCTATTACGAGTGCCTTTGCCTCTACCTCTACTTCCCTTTTGTCCAGAGCATGAAGCAACCGCGCCTTAGCAACAGCCATGCTCACTAGATCCTTCGCTTTTTCCGTGGCTTTTTCGGGCTGATTGAAGTGAACCCAAGAGCATTGTTCCCGAAGGTTCGCCATGACGAAGAGATACGGGTTGAGTCCTTCTTCTTCAACGACTTTGCGAAACGTGGGTTCGTGCATCTGTGGTGAGCAGGAGGCTACAACAACGCGATTCAACTTGTGCTCCTTGATGTCTTCCTTTATCATTGCTTGACCAGGCTCAGAACACGTGTAGATATAGTTTTTTGCCACCACAACGTCTGGGAGAGTCTTCGCGTGCTCCGTAACCTTTTCAACGTTTACGACGCCTGCTATGTTTAAGCCGCAACTGCAGACGTAAACTCCGACTCGTGGTTTTTCTACCATATTTACTTCTCCCTCCTCAGAAAAGTCACCGCCTTTATGGCTGCTGCGCTGGCGCCAGCCACACTGTCCGATATGTCTTTTGGTCCAAGTGCCGCCCCAACGACAAAAATACCCTCAACCTTGGATGCAATAGGGTCGGTCTTGATGTCGTTCTCCTCAAAGAAACCGTATCTATCTATTGGTACATCGAGGATTTTGCTGATCTCTGACACACCACCTGACGGCACCACACCAACTGATAGAACCACCATGTCAAATTCCTCTTGGATCATCTCACCTGTTTCTGTGTTCTCTACACGGAGCAGGAGATTATTTGTTTCCGGAATCTCCACTACTCTTCCGACTCTGCCCCTAACAAAGTGAATACCAAACTCATCTCTCGCTCTTTGGTAGAACTCTTCAAAGCCCTTGCCAAAAGTTCGAATGTCCATATAGAATATAGTGACATCAATGTCATGAACGTGTTCCTTTAGCAGTACACCATTTTTTATGGCGCACATGCAACAAACTCCTGAACAATTCGGATTTCCAACGTGAAGATCCCTTGACCCCACGCATTGAATGAACGCAGCCTTTCTTGGGATTCGTCCGTCTGAAAGCCTCATGATGTGTCCGCCAGTTGGACCCGAAGCGTTAAGCAGCCTTTCCAGTTCTAAATTTGTTATGACATTGGGATATCTGCCATAGCCGTATTCGGTTTTTTTATGAGCGTCGAAAGTCTCGTACCCCGTTGCGACGATGATGGCTCCAACTGTGAGGTCGATAGTCTCTGGTTTTTGATCGAAGTTAACGGCCCCGACTTCGCACAGTCTTTGGCACATTCCGCATTTTATGCAGTTTTCTTCGTCAATTGTATATTTGAGAGGAACGGCCTGTGGGAAGGGAACATAGATTGCTTTGCGAACACCGAGTCCCGCGTCAAACTCGTTGGGAACCTCTATCGGACAGTGTTGAGCGCAGACTCCGCAGCCCCTACATTTTGTTTCATCAACGAATCTCGGCTTCTTGAGAATCTTAACCTTGAAGTTTTTTCCTTTTCTTTTGACCTCTTGCACCTCGCTGTAGGCTAGGAGCTTTATGGTTGGGTGTCTGGAGGCTTCCACCATTTTTGGAGTTAGAATGCAGGCGGAACAATCTAGTGTCGGAAACGTCTTGTCCAGCATGGCCATATGACCACCGATGCTTGGCTCTCTTTCCACTAGATAAACCGTGGCGCCCTGTTCAGCCGCGTCTAACGCAGCCTGTATGCCAGCTATACCTCCTCCTATTACGAGTATCCCGGATGTTTCGCTCAAAGTTGAAGCCTCCTTTTTTCGTTAAGATTGTAGTCGGTAGAGACCACGAATCGCCTTTTTAACTGAGTTTTTGTCTCCTCTTACGACTAGCTGAGAATCACCAGTGAACTCGGTGGTTACGCCAAATTGTTTCGAGATTTCTTGCACTTTTTCTTTGGCAATTGGCTTTGATAGCGTTAGTCTTACCCATTCCGTTTCAGGGTCTTTAGGCAAGCCCTGAACAAAGGTGTACACAGGGCTGGATATGATCTGAAGATCGGCACGTTCAGCTTCGTCTATTAGGTTTTTCCATTTTTTGGCGTATTTCTCACTGACGTTTAGAGCTGCTGCCACTAAATTTTCTTTTACTTTTTCTAAACTATGTTGCAAGTCCTGCAGCCTGTATTCAACTATGTCCCTATCGCATCCAGGACAGGTGTGTGCCCGAATGAAATTGATCAGGGTTCTGCAGTTTCGCAGTTTAGGTGCAATATCGACATTTGCGTCCAGATTTTTTTGGGTCATGTCTTCGAAAAACCTAGCCAAAACCAGCCAAACCTGCTCCAATCGGTCTACCACTATGTCCGGGGGTTTTTCAACACCTTCCATCCTCGGAGACACCGTTGTTGTTAAGGAATTTCTCTTAAAGGTTGCAGGTCCCTTGCTGCGTGAAATGCCTTCCAACCGAAGTCGAATCGCCTCAGAAACGAACTCGGAGACGCTTCTGTAGCGTCCAGTCTTCAAAAGCTCTCTGACTTCACTGATGAGTTCTTCACGAAGACTTATGGTCACCCAGTCACGCATTTTTTATCTCTCCCTTTTGCATTATGTGTAACGCAAGGGTAACACATATATACTGTGCTTATATTTTATATAGTGGTATTTACAATAAATAGAGAGGGATTTAGATTGGAAAGCAGAAAAGTGCAACGAGTCGGCTACTCCACACTCAGCGTTTCGCTCCCCAAGGACTGGGTGAATGATGTCGCCCTTAAGCAAGGCGACCTAGTCACGTTTCTTCGAGAAAAGGATGGCTCGTTGAAGCTGATGCCGAGCGAGTTGGCTGAGCGTAAAACAAAAGCTGAGGAATTTATTGTTAACTCTGACTTGTGCGAAGAACCGGGGATGTTGGAAAGAATAGTTGTTGGAAACTACATTCTCGGTCGAGACGTGATTACGATAACTTCTTCCAGCAGACTGAAGAGCGCACATGTTGAGGAAGTTCGGGGGATGATGCGAAGACTCTTTGGACTAGGCATAGTAGAAGAAACTCCGAACCGGATCGTTCTCCAATGTTCTATAGATCCTGCGAAATTCAAAATAGACATGCTAATACGAAGATTGTCAGTGATCGCCTCAACTATGCAGAGCGAAGCAGTACAAGCATTCCTAGAATTTGACCCTAAGCTGGCAGAAGACGCCATTCGCCGGGAAGATGAAGCGGACATGGTGTACTGGCTTGCGATGCGACTGCTTCTTTCTGCACAACGTGTTCGTGCGATAGCTGAGAAAACGGGCCTAGAAGACCCGCTACATATCCTGTACTACGGGCTGATCACAAGATATCTAGAGTTGATTGCTGATTACGCCGAGAACATCGCAAGGAACGCCATCGAATTTAAAGACTGTTGCAAAGAGAAGGTGAGCAAACACGTGATAAACAGAGTAGACAATCTAAGCGAACTAGCCCATAACATATTCTTAAAAGCCATGGACTGCTTTTTCACTGGCGACATAAAAATCGCCCACAACCTTTTAGAGATAAGGAACAACATCAAAAAAGAACATGAAATATTGATGAAGGAACTCCCGGAAATTCCACACTTGAGAACTGTCGTCTGGTCATTAACGAGGATAGCGGACAACGGGGCGGGCATCGCTGTGATGGCTATAAACAGGGCGCTTGAGAAGCCAAGCAAGATGTGTTCGCCACATTAGGTTAAACTGCTGTGAAAGGGAAGCCGACGAGGAACATTAAGAAGAATAACTTGAAGAAATCCATCAAGAATGCCTTCACCAGAGCCTTTTCATGCTGAGCAGGTAAGTTTGCTCTAATTTTGCTCTAAGTTTGCCGTAAGCTTGCTATAAGACAAAATATATTTAAGCCGTTTCACTTGCATTTAAAGGATATAAGGGGATGAAATTTGAGTGCGCTCGACCTTGATTTTATGCGCAAAGTTGCGAATGTTCCAAGGGGAAGAGGAGTCCTCTTATGCATCCAGTGTGGAAGGTGTTCAGGCAGTTGCCCTATCGCGAGACTGGTCACCGATCATAACCCGAGACGATTGATGGAGATGGTCATCTTAGGTTTGCGGTCTGAAGTTTTGCTTCAAGGGTTGCCGTGGTATTGTCTGTCTTGTTTCACGTGTTTGGACAGGTGCCCCCAAGGCGGCGATGTTGGTGAAGTGATGTTTGCGATCAGAAATCTGGCGGCTAAAGAGAGAAACATACCCGCTGGGGTTGTGGCTCAAGCGAGAAGCCTCATCGACACCGGGCGTGTCGTAAATCCTGTTAAAAGCATTTTGAACAAGAGAAAGAGTCTCGGCTTGGCCGAAATCGCTCCAACAGGAGTAGAGGATGTTAAAAAGATTCTGAAGCGAACGGCGCTTGATAGGTTGATCCGGTCTAGGTAGTGAAAAAATGAAGTACGCATTCTTCTTGGGTTGTCTCATCCCCGCGAGGGAACTAAGCTACGAAACTTCTGTTAGAAAAGTTCTGCCCGCTTTGGGAATCGAGTTAGTTGACATGAAGGGAACAAACTGCTGTGCCCCGTTCAGCATCCAGTCCCTTGACTATGCAAGCTGGTTAGCGCTTGCAGCAAGGAATCTCTGCATCGCTGAAGAGATGGGGCTTGACATCCTAACCTTATGCAATGACTGTTACGAATCGCTTCTCATGGTGAACACTACTCTAAAACGAGATCCAAAGTTGAAAAATAGCGTGAACGAAATACTTTCTGAGGTAGGCAAGGAGTTTAAGGGAAAAACAGACGTGAAACATCTGGTCGACGTTCTATACGCCGATGTGGGTGTAGACAAACTCAAAAACGCCGTTAAAGAACCCCTCACAAAACTGAGAGTTGCGACGCAGCCTGGCTGCCACTTAACCAAGCCCAAGAGGCTGCATCTCGGTTTTATAAAAGAGTTTGGCGCACTTGATGAGCTTGTGAGGGCAACAGGCGCTGAAACGGTTGATTACGACCGGAGAGAGATGTGCTGTGGAGGACCCTTGCGAGACATAAACGATGAACTTTCCAGAAGCGTTGCAAGGCAAAAGCTGATGGATATTAAAAATGCTGGCGTACAGGGCATCGTCACGGTTTGTCCGTTCTGCTTTCTACAGTTTGATCTAGGTCAACTAGAGATCAAAAGGCATTTCAAAGAAGAATATAATTTGCCTGTTCTCCATTTTGTTGAACTTCTCAGGATAGCGATGGGAATGAAATTAGAAAATTGGGAAACTAAGTCGCACAGAATTCCGATAAGTGACATCTTTAAAGGTCGGTTGTAGGAGAGAGAGAATTGGCAGAACCAGCAGTGTTGGTTGTTGGCGGCGGAATATCGGGTATGCAGGCTTCGTTAGACTTAGCAAGCAGGGGAATCAAAGTGTACCTTGTCGAGAAGTCTCCCAGCATAGGTGGGAGGATGGCTCAACTCGACAAAACCTTTCCAACGCTGGATTGCTCAATATGCATTCTCGCGCCAAAGATGATCGAGTGTTCTCATCACCCTAACATTCGTTTGCTCACCTACTCTGAAGTGAAAGAGGTTAGCGGATCTGCGGGAAACTTCATAGTAAAGGTTCTCAGAAAGCCCAGATATGTAGATGAAAAGAAGTGCACGGGCTGTGGGATATGCACTGAGCATTGTCCGGTAGAGGTTCCAAACGAATTCGACGAGAAACTTGGAATGCGAAAAGCAGTGTATATGCCCTTCCCGCAGGCGGTGCCAAGAGTAGTAACGGTTGATAAAGACGATTGCTTGGATTGTGGACTCTGCGAGAGCATGTGTCAAGCTGGAGCCGTTGATCTCGCACAACAACCGGAAGAGGTCAACCTGAACGTTGGGGCGATTGTCATAGCCGTGGGTTTTGACCTTTTTGATCCTTCCGAAATTCCTGCGTATGGTTATGGGCGCTACAGAAATGTAATAACCGCTCTAGAGCTAGAACGTTTGCTTTGCGCGTCTGGTCCAACCGGAGGGCATCTAGTACGGCTTTCTGACGGGAGGATACCGAAAAAAATTGCCTTTGTGCAATGCGTAGGTTCGAGGGATATACGATTTGGGAACACGTACTGCTCCAGCATCTGCTGCAAGTATTCGGCTAAGGACGCTGTCTTGGTCAAAGAACACCACCCAGACGCGCATGTCCGCATTTTCTACATAGATCTTCGGGCATTCGGAAGGGGCTTCCAAGAGTTCATCAACAGAGCAAGAAGTGAGTTCGGCATAGAATTTATCCGAGCCAGCCCGGGCGAAATCATGGAAGACCCTGCGACAAAGAACCTCAGCATATGGTACGAAGACACCGTAGCCGGGAGAATAGAAAACCTAGTATTCGACTTGGTGGTGCTCTGCCCGGCCTTATTGCCACGAACAGATGCAAAGGAGCTGGCCAAGGTCTTGGGCATAGAGGTTGACAAATACGGGTTTTTCAAGGCCTCAGACGACATAACTAGTCCAGTGGACACCACGGTTCCCGGAATTTTTGCATGTGGCTATTGTCTTGGACCAAAAACCGGAGACATCCCAGACTCAATTATGCAGGGCAGTGCGACAGCGGCGAGAGTGGCTGAAGTCTTGATGGAGGGATAACGTATGGAGGAAGAGCCAAGAATTGGAGTGTTCATTTGCCACTGTGGAGTCAACATAGGTGGCGTAGTGAATGTTCCAGAGGTTGTGGAGTACGCGAAGACTCTGCCAAATGTTACATACTCTGAAGATAACCTATACACCTGCTCTGAAGCTGGAATAGCCTCCATTAAAGAAGCGGTAAAGGCTCACAACCTTAACAGAGTGATTGTGGCTTCATGCACACCCAGAACGCATGAACCGCTGTTCAGATCAGCCTGCAAAGAAGCCGGATTAAATCAATACCTGTTTGAGATGGCAAACATCCGGGAGCACTGCTCATGGGTTCATCCACACGAGCCAAAGAGAGCAACCGAAAAGGCGAAGGACATTGTAAGGATGGCCGTGGCAAGGGCTACGTGGCTTCAGCCGCTAGAGGAACCCGAGCTGGACATTAAAGACTCAGCCCTAGTTATTGGTGCGGGCATAGCGGGGATGACCGTCGCGCTCACCCTGGCTGATCAAGGTTTCAAGGTTTGCCTAGTTGAGAAAGAAGCAGAGGTCGGTGGAAACCTTCGGAGGCTTCACAAGTTGTATCCAACAATGCAAGACACTTCAGAAATTTTGGATCCCACAATCAAGGCGGTAAAGGCACACAAAAACATCCAACTGCTAACTTCAACAGCAACATCAGAAGTTAAGGGTTACGTTGGAAACTTCAATGTTACAGCTACGAAAGACGGCGAAGAGATTCCGCTTGAAGTCGGCATCATCATTGTTGCCTGCGGCGCCTTGAACTACCAACCACCTAAGGGGTTGTATCAATACGGAGTGTACGATAGTGTTGTAACGCAGCTGGAAATGGATGAGCTTTTAAGGGAAGGGAAGCTTGGAAAACCGGAAAGAGTTGTGATGATACAGTGTGTGGGAGCCAGAAAGGGAGAGATACGGGCGTTAGGGCTCGAGGGTTTCCCGAAATCCGACACCGCCCGATTGTTAAGGAAAATCCTTAAGGCAAAGAAAGAGGAAGGCTGGCCGTACTGCTCCAAGATCTGCTGCATGAACGCCATCAAAAACGCCATACTAATCAAAAATCAGTCCCCTGAAACGGACGTCATCATTCTTTATGGGGACGTCAGAGTGTACAAAGAGTACGAAGATTTCTACTCAAAGGCCCGAAACCTCGAAGTTAAATTCGTAAAGCACATTGAAGAAGCAACCCCTGAAATCACCAAGGGACCGGAAAACAAGCTTGCAGTGACGGCGTACGACGCACTTTCCGGTCGTGAAATGAAACTTCCATGCGACTGGGTTGTTTTGTCAACACCTCTGCGACCGCGCAAGGGTGAGGTCCTCTTAGCACGGATGCTTAAGATACCAATTAGCCCGGACGGCTTTCTAATGGAAGCCCACTTGAAGCTGAGACCTGTTGACACCCAAATGGACGGGATTTTTCTCGCGGGGACAGCTTCAGGACCGAAAGACGTTTCAGAATCAATAATCTCAGCTAAAGCAGCAGCGGCAAGAGCGTCTATCTTGATGGCTAACAAGAAGATGAGAACAGAGGCCCTCACGTCTGTGGTAGATGAGGAGTTAT
>Ga0224506_10001079_pt1 | contig 20061 bp, 16 predicted proteins | sample SF_Jan12_sed_USG_2_FD_169108 | JGI IMG/M metagenome (GOLD analysis project Ga0224506, IMG submission 169108) | Sediment microbial communities from San Francisco Bay, California, United States - SF_Jan12_sed_USGS_8_1 | ecosystem: Environmental > Aquatic > Marine > Sediment | place: USA... | reverse complement strand
ATCATCATCCACGGCCTGCTGAAAGGCGGGTAAGGCCAGTGGAACTCCTACTCCCCCATTTCCCTCAGAACCATGGCAGGCTGCACAATAGCGGTTATAAAGCTTCTCCCCGACTGATGCATTCGCACTCAAGGGACTGTAGATTGCAAGCAGACAGTATATAACCACACGATATGACATAAATTTTCCTTTAATTTCAACATGAAATAATTCTATTCTAAATAAGAAGAATAAGAACATGACATATATCAACATATTCTAATATTCTTATTTATGTATCAATTATGCTTCTAATTTCCATGAAGCAGATCATTCCAGAGGCGAGTAACAAATTTATCAAATTCTAGTTTAAGCACGTTGTCAGTTACAGCTGTGATTGCTTTTTCCTGTAATCACCATCGATAATTTTCATTATGAACCGAACGATTTCCACCTAAGATATGCACGCAATGTGCAACTTACCTATATCGATGGAGATAACAATGATTAAACGCACAGCTTTACTCGTCGCTTTGTTGACAACAGTCAGTTTTGGTTTCAGTACGAATCTGGTTCAAGCTGAAGCCGCCCAGAAAAAAACTGCCTGTGAAAAAAAGGCTGATAAAAAGAAAATTACCGATGAAAAAAAACGTGCAGCCTATATTAAGAAGTGCGAGAAAAAAGCCAGCAAAGCAAAACAATAACTCTTGCCTTAACGAACCCTGCTTCTGATAAAGCAGGGTTTTCTATTTAAACCTTTTGTTCAACCAGCTACTGATATCAACAATCTCATCCGGATGAATACTGTGCTCCATAAAATACTTATGCCACTCAATTGGATAGGCCAGCTCTTCCAGATAGTCCCGTGTCATTTCGGAAAGGCGGATGGGGACAATCTGGTCGTGGCTACCATGGCCTATAAAAATGGGTACCGCCTTGTTGGCCTCATGTCGCTCTGACGCCACAGATTCATCAAGGGGCAGATAGGTCGACAGCGCCATAATCCCGGCCAGGGGTTGTGGGTAACGCAGGCCGGTATGCAGCACAATGGCGCCACCCTGAGAAAAACCGGCCAGCACAATATGATCTGATGGAACCCCCCTTTTGATTTCTCTTTCGATAAGGGCAACCAGCTGTTGTTCAGAGTGACGAATACCTGCTTCATCCTGGCCATCCAGAAAATTCATGGAGCGAATGTCATACCAGGCCGGCATCACGGCCCCACCATTGATGGTCACTGGCATTTGTGGCGCGTGGGGAAACACGAACCGGATTTGACTCGTATCCGGTAAATTCAATTCAGGGACAATCGGTTCAAAATCATGGCCATTGGCACCCAGACCATGCAACCAGATGACGCTGTAATCAGCGTTCGGTGATCCGAGTTCAACACATTCAAGGACAACAGAAGACATAACAGATAATCCGTAAGGGATAACGAATTGTCGATTCTACTGGAATGGACTAATGACAACCAGCATCAAAAATTAAAGCATGATTTACGAGCCAAATTGCTTTGCTTTTGTTTGAGCAAGCTGTTTAGATATCACATTTAGTAAAACACTGACCTCCAACGGTTTTACAACATAATCACTAAAACCCGCTGCGATACCTTTATCATAAGAGTCATGCATGGCATCGGCCGTGATGGCCACCACTGGCGTGTTGGATAAAGAGGGGATTGACTGTAGTTTCTGCAATGCCTCATAGCCATTCATTCCGGGCAAGTTAATATCCATTAAGATCAAATTGGGCTGCTTGCTTATCGCCAACTCAATACCTTCCTCAGCCGTTTCGGCAATATCAAATTCCACACTCTCCATCTTGGTCAGGATTTGCTGCATTAATCTGATGTTTGGCTTATTGTCTTCTATGTACAATATCCTTTGTCGGTTTGAACTACCGGACCCTCTAAATACTGAATGTCCAACATGCTCTGCAGACCTTTCAGAACCAGTAGCAACATCCTCCTCTACACCTTTAAGTCTTAAGGCAAAGCAACTTCCTTTACCCTGTTCACTACTAACATGCAAACTACCATTCATCAATTCAACAAGTTTTTTAGTAATAACCAGCCCAATACCTGTCCCTTCAATTTCTGAGTTTTCAGCACCCAGACGGTTAAAGGGTTGAAATAAATTATCCAGCTCAGCTTGACTCATTCCATGACCTGTATCTGATATAGAAAATTCAATTTTGGAATTCTCATTAATTTCACAATCTATGCGAATACTTCCACCTTCAATATTATACTTTACAGCATTGCTTAACAGATTGAGAATAACCTGCTTGAGCCGTAATTTATCTCCTTCTACATAAGTTTCCTGCTTCCATTGAGGTAAAAATATTCTTATGCCACGAGCGTCTGCCTGTGGTCGTACAAGACTTAGACATTCATCAAGCATCTTACACATATCGACAGGCTCTAAAACCACGGTAAGTTGACCGGCCTCAATTTTCGACAGATCCAGAACTTCGTTAATCAACTCAAGTAAATGGTTGCCAGCAGTATAAATTTCATTTGCAAATTCAGATTGCTCAGTCCCCTGTAACTCAGGATCTGTCTCAATCAACTGCGCAAAACCTAATACTGCATTTAGTGGTGTACGTAATTCATGGCTCATGCGAGATAAAAATTCCGATTTTGCCAGGTTTGCTCTATCTGCCTCCTCTTTGGCCTCGCGCATAGCCTGTTCGGCCTGTTGCAAATGTTCATTTGCCTGTTTTAACTCTATCGTACGTTGCTCAACACGTGTCTCTAATCCATCGTAAGCCCGTCGTAATTCTTCTTCAGCATTTTTTAAATCGGTAATATCGTGGGCTGCTGCATATATTTCTTCAGCATAAGGTGATGAAACCGCCATCCAGCTTAAATATTTATATTCACCATTCTTACATCGGTAGCGATTTTCAAAATTAATTGTTGTTCCTTTACGTTCACCCAACTTCTGTGCTTCATTTATAGTTAATTGTTGATCTTCCGGGTGTACAAAGTTGAGAAAAGGCTGAGATTTAAGCTCATTCATACTAAAGCCCAATGTTGTCACCCAAGATGGATTTAACAATTTAAAATAGCCATCAAACCCAGCGATACATAACATATTATTTGATAGCTGAAAGAAATGTTCCTGCCTTTCCTGTAACTCCTTATGATCAGTTATATTAAGTAAAATTCCATTATATGTAAGTAAGTCTTTGTCCAGCTCCTTTGGAGTAGATGAGACTTGAAACCATAAGATTTCTTGCCTGGTAGTCTCTATTCTAAATTCGGTTTGCCAGGGTGAATGATTTTGAATGGATTCCTGTAGCGACTGTAAAAACTTCATTCTGTCATCAATATAGATATGGCTACTGAAGTTTTTCAGATTCCCTAATAACTGTTGGCTTGATACCCCAATACTTGTGGCCATACCAAGACTAATAAATTCCATCCGGCAGTCATTATCACCATATTTACAGATCTGAAATACTGCACCTGGAACACTCGCCGCTATTTCAGAATACTTTTTCTCACTATGCTCTAACGCTTCTTTGGCATTATTCAGACGACGATTATAAAACAGCAGGACAACACTGATGCCTGCAAACAAGGAAAGTACCACCACTGAAATAACAATAATACGAACCTCTGACTCGGTATAACCAGCCAGTAGCCTTTTACCAAACCACTTATTGTAAATTCGTTCATATTCCCCATTTTCTTTTATCCTCTTAATTCCTTCATTGAGGACACTTATAACTTCAGCATTACCCTCCTTCACTGTCATTGACCATGATAAATACCGTAGTGGTTCTCCGACCATTTTCACTTCATCCGCAACACGCAATTGTTGCGCAAAGTACATCACAATCTCTCTGGGATACACAAAGGCATCCACCGTCCCGCCCATTAACGCGTATAAACCTTCAATCGGTTTATACACAATATGACATTTAATATCTGTATATTGCTGTAAATAGAGATGTGTAATGTGATTATTAACACATGCAACCGTCTTACCTTTGAGCGAATCCAGTGTATTTATATCAAGACGTGCATTTTTAACAAAAATGATTTCCGGCATTTCAATTATCGGAATAGTGTAATCGAGATAGGCATCCCTATCTTTTGTATAACCTGTATCGTGAATAAAATCGATTTGCCCGGTATCCAGCCAGGATAGAACATCTGTCCAGATAGCTGAGTGCCTGCGTACTGGTTTTATGTTCATTGACTTTAGTACTGCATCAGATAGATCACGACCAAAACCTGTCAACTGACCTTCTTTATCCAGCATATTTATTGGTGGGAAACTGTTACTGGAAGCAACCCTTAGAGATTGTGGAAATATTGTAAATGGCTGACTATCTGGTGCTGATTGGGCAATACCGCTAAGCAACAACAGTAAACAAACATATGTTTTACTCACATTAAATTTCACGCAGAACCACCACCGGATATTACTTTGACAAGCAGATTAAATCTAAATTAATTATATATGAGCAAAAGCCTGATAAACCTGAGATCAGCTTAAGTTATAAGGAATTTTGTAAACAATCATTAACTGCATGTAATCCATAAAAGTCTACAGCCATAATAAATAACAAAGAAATCCGAGCTAATGAAGTTGAAGAAAATACATTTACTTGTCATGTTATTGTGTTTCTCCTTATATGGGTTTGACGTACATTCTGCCCAGTTAAATAAGGATGAGCTTGAGATCTATGGCAAGCTACACGTCTCAGCAAACCGCATGGACAATGGTAAAAAAACAGGTACCAGCATTTCCAGTAATGCCAGTCGGATTGGTTTTAAAGGGCGTCATAAAACACCAAAGCATATCGACCTGATATGGCAACTGGAGCAAACTGTCCGACTCGATGAAGCCAACGGAAATCTCGCTACTCGAAATAGTTATCTTGGTATCGCCAGCAACTATGGCGATCTGCTTGTAGGTCACAATGATACACCTTATAAAATTGTCGCCGGCTATTGGGGATTATTTAGTGATCTTGTTCCTGACCGACTTGCCCTGCTAGGCGCCAGTATGCTGGATAATGTCAAAATGAATGATCGGGGCGAGAACGCCATTTTTTATAAAAACAAAATGCAGGCATGGGAACTACAGGCGATGTATTCAGCCAGTAACCCAACAGCTGAGGACAATGACACGACAGACGACAATAGCGCGGTGATGCGTAGCTATGCACTTATGTATCGCACCAATACGGCATATCTGGGTGTCGGTTTTGAACAATGGGATGGTATGGCAGTAACCAATATTCAAAATAGTGAAACTGAACGAGCCATACTCACCGGTGTGCGGCTGGCCGCTTACTACTGGATATCCAGCCTGCAAATAGGCTTTGTCTATGAAAAAACTGAGGCCGATGATCTGCTTCGCTTTCCCCATTGGGACAAGGAAGTTTATGGCATAAGTGCTTTATATCGTATTAATTCTGACTTTGATATTGCGATGCATAGCCTCAAAGCGAAAGCCTATGCAAACTCAGAAAAAACCGGTGCCCAACTAAATGGCATTGGTCTATTTTTCCATCTAGATAGCCAGTCAGACCTGTATCTGGCGTGGGCCCAGACCAATAATGACGAAAATGCCACTTACAAAGTTGCGGATGGTGGGCACGGCGATACCGTTAAGCCTTATAAGGCAGGAGAAGATCCAGCCGCTATCTCACTTGGGATGATTTTTAGCTTTTAGATTTACTGTGAATGCTAACATCCTGATAAACCAAGGTAATTCATATTCGAGTTAAGCACCTCTATACCAAATTACCGACTAAAAAGCCCTTCAAACGACTAAACACTTACTGATTTCAGCCGATTAATCAAGGAAGAAAATGGTTAATACGGAGTCTGACCAGTTATGAAATTTCCATTAAATATGAGCATCCTGGATCGAGTACTTCGTACCATTGGCTCGATTTACTTAATCTACATCGGTTTTATCAACACCGAGCTGCTGGCTAACCCTCTACTCAATCTCATGCTGGGAGGGTTTGGTGTATTTAATATTGTCTTCGTCGCAGTTGGCTTTTGCCCGGTGTATTTTATTGCTGGTATCAGCACGACAAAAAAGTCATAACGGCCGGTCTATAGGTGCAACATGGCCCAGGCTCGTCTGATTGGACTATTTATTCTTGTCACACTGATCTGTATCTGTCTATTCACCGCAGTTATTTATCATGCTCATGTACGGGCATACAACCAGCAGGACCTCAACTATCTACAACTTTATGTAGAAAAAGTCGATGCCCTTTCAAAACAAGGCCAGGATCCAAAACAAGTTCCACTGCCATACCCAGTCATTGAGAACAACACTTACCATATCATTCATATTGATAAAAAAGGTAAACGTAACTACTGGCTAAAAAGCCCATCCCTGCACCGGAAAATAAAGCAACACTTCCCCTTTGGTGATGTACTGGCAAGCCAGAGCATAACAGGCCATTTTGAATCTACGGGAAGCCATCTCCACTGGATAAAACTACCGCTCAATCACCCCCCTGCTGATTTGATCTTTATTCATCCCGATAGTAATCACTGGCAGGATTTTTACAAAACCTTTGGTACACCTGTTTTAATACTCAGCCTGTTTCTTATCTGGCTTGCTGTCTGGTCTGCCATTATTTTGTCAAATCTGTTTAAAAGGGTTCAGAGCAAAAATGATCTGCTTCAATCACAGGCCATTGAGATCTGTAATGCCAGAGATGAGGCCTATGAAGCCGCCAAGGCCAAAAGCCGATTCCTGGCCAATATCAGTCATGAGTTAAGGACCCCGCTGACGGCCATTCTTGGTTTCAGTGAGAACATGCTGGATACTGACGATACCTGCTCGTCACAAAAAGCCCCATTACAAACCATTATTCGCAACGGTAACCATCTTCTACACATCATTAATGATCTATTGGACATCTCGAAAATTGAAGAAGATCAGCTGCAGATCGAAAGAATCGACTTTTCTCCCGTCCAGTTATTGCAGGATGTTGAACTGCTAATGCGCCAGCAGGCCGAAGACAAGGGACTGGGACTGAAAGTGAATTACGCCTGGCCACTGCCAGTCACGATCAAAAATGATCCCTTCAGGATCAAACAGGTGCTTATCAACCTCTGCTCCAATGCCGTCAAGTTTACCGAACAGGGCTATATCCACCTGAATATCCGTTGTCAACGGGCTAAGGATCAACTGCTTGTCGAAGTGATTGATACGGGTATTGGTATCGAATCTACCCATCAGGAAATAATCTTTCAGCCCTTCCATCAGGCCGATGTTTCAACCACACGCCAGTTCGGCGGCACAGGTCTGGGCCTATCACTGACAAAGCATCTGGTTGGACTCATGGGCGGCACAATCGAACTCAGCAGTGAAAAGGGCAAGGGCAGCCGTTTTATGATTTGTCTGCCAACCGGCTCATTGAGTGACATTGAATTTATCTCCAGCCTGGACAAACACCTCATCCCCTCCACAGGTGAAGAGGCACCTGAGGCCACTATGCTCAAAGGTCATGTGTTACTGGCCGATGATGCACCGGATAATCGAATTTTAATCACTGCACTTCTCACTAAACTCGGACTGGATGTCATAGCCGTGGAAAACGGTCAACTGGCCCTGGACATGATTGCTGAGAAAGATTTTGACCTGGTCATACTGGACATACAAATGCCGGTGATAGATGGCATGGAAACCCTGAAAAGGTTGCAACAACAAGGTTTTGATAAACCGGTCATCGCGCTAACCGCCAATACATTAAAAGAAGAAAGGGAGCTTTATGAACAGGCCGGGTTCACCAGTTACATAGCCAAACCGGTACGCTTTCGTACATTGAATACCATCCTTTCTCAATATCTCGAAAGTAACGAATAAAAAAGTTACCGGATATGAAATGAAAACGGGGGCCATTGGCCCCCGTCGTCTGTGCATAATTCTATGTAAGAATTATTTGACCTTGGCTTCAGCAGAATCGCTTTTACCCGTATTGTCCACCCAGCTCAGCTTGACGGAATCACCAGCCTTGGCACCCGTGAAGGCGAAAGACAGGTAAGGGTTTTTGGATACTGCCGGTCCCCACTGTGCGTTCACAACAGTCTTGCCGCCGTGTTCGCACTTCACTTCAGTGATGTAGTGAGCAGGGATCTTGTCACCGGTTTTTTTGTTTTTACGCATGCCGGTTTCCATTGGATGAGTGATCAACGCTTTAACGGTTGTAGCACCACCACTGGATTTGGCACGGATACGAATTGAGTTAGCCATTGTTTAATTCTCCTCTATATGCCATTAACCGCCACAACCACCGATGGTGACTTTGACGTTTTTACGGGCGGTGTACAATTTGCCACCGGACTTGACCACGGCGATAACGTCCATGGTTTTACCCATTTTGATACGAGTGGAAACCGTACCCTTGGCATTGGAGGCCAGTTCGAAGTTGGCAGCCAGAGGCTGGCCGTTCTTCTCAGCGATAATCGCAATGGCACTCGCGCCCGCAATCTTGGTGTTAACGGTCACAGGAACAACCGCACCGTTTTCCGCGATATCAGGGGCCTTGATCTTGATGTCGCCAGAGGCCTTGTTGTCGGCGGTGCCGAACAGGCTGTCCATGGCGTCAGATACGCTCTTGGCATTGAAAGCGGACTCAGGCCAGGCGGCCAGTACGCTACGTGGGCTCAGCAGACCTGCGCCAGCGGCAACTGCTACAGCAGAACCGGCCAGGGTGCCTTTAAGAAAGCTTCTACGTTTCATTAACGTCTCCTCAGACTCGATATAGTTATGTTAGGTGACATTTCTATAACCAATAACTGTGCCAGCTTTAGAATTGAACTAAATCAGGGGCTTAGGGATTTTCAATTTGAGACTATCGTGCAAGTTGCACGATGGATCGTGCAGAACATATAAAACTACCTACGAAGGGACATGAAACTAAAAAAATAAAATCATTCTACTAGTGCTAACACACGGTTGAAGCTCCGTGCTACCCCTGACATGAAATCAACACAAACTCACCTGCAAACCCATTTTCATACTTTCGAGTGAGTCCTTTTACTCCCGCTATTGCTATAAATCACAACACAATAATGTACCTCAGCATGGGAGAACTAATAACAATGAAATTTATAACTCGAAAAAAACAAACAAAGCCGGGTCATATGTTTCTGGCAGCGGCACTACTCAGCCTGGCGGCTTGTGGCGGCGGTGGCGGTGGTGGAGAAACCTCCCCTCCACCAGAAGATAAAGGCGTTGATGTTAACGCTTATCTGACTGAAGTCAGCACCTGGAACGAATATTCGCCGGTACTCGAATCACTGCATGGTCCTACAGAAGATCCGACCGGAAATCCAGATGATTACGCTCTTCCAGATCCGAATCCAGCTCACGAAAACTGTACAGTCACCAAGATGTCTATCCAGGAAACTCCGCAAGAGATCGTCTTATATAATCCAAATGGGCAAGTACTTTGGTTGGGCAACCTTATCACGGGCGATAGTTACAAAACCCTGGGTTCTTTCGACCAACTCAGTGTCAAACCCGAAGAACGGGCTCCAATGACCATCAGTATTGATTTCCTGGACGAGGATAACTTTATTGAAGTCACCGAACCAAGTTTGGCGTCTGTTCAGTCTGCTATCGGTAAACTGGTTTCGCAGGCACAAGAGGCCGGTCTGGTCACTAGCTCAAATGCCTCTTACACTTCAACCGTTGCACACAGTAAAGAGCAAGTTACACTGGAACTGGGATTTTCAGCCAAGTATCTGGGCGCCAAGGCTTCTGCTGATCTCGATTTCACAAGGACCAATAAAACCAATACTGTCGTCGCACACTTTGTACAAAAACTCTATACCGTGTATGTTGATCCACCTGTAGACGGACAGGGCTTCTTTTCAGAAAAGTTTACAGAAGAAAGTCTGCAACGCGTCATTGACGCTGGTCAGATCGGTCCGAACAATCCACCGGCTTATATCTCCAGCATCGGTTATGGTCGTATCCTGACTTACAAACTGACTGGTGAGTTTTCTGAACAGGAATTAAGCGCGGCAGTGAATTTTTCATATAATTCCGCTACTGTAGATGCCAGTGCAGAGGCCAAGGCCAAAGAAATCCTGGAAAAAGAAACAACGAATATTGAGGTGGTTGCCGCTGGAGGTAACCAGGATGCCGTATTAGCCCTGATCAAAGCAGGCAAGCTGGGTGAGTACTTCGAGTCAGCAACACCACTGACTGCCGTTCAACCCATTTCCTATCAAATCTCAAGCGTCAAAAAACCAACCAGTCTGGCAAGCGTTACGAATGTCAGTGAATATGATCTAAAAACCTGTGATTTGACTCCTCCTCCACCAGAGGCGCCTAAACCCATTGGGCAAACGGTCAACCTGACGCTATTAGATGTAAGAATTAACAGCGACTGCGATGGCACTAGCAAGGGTGATATATGGGGTCATTTCAACCTCGATGACGACCGTGTTTATACAAGGCCAAGGTCTGGTCCTGCTGGCGTTGAAGATGTTGGCACCCTTTCACTCGGGACAGATGCAGTTCGTGAGTTCACCTTCTACTATGATACGATAAAGCAGGTACGAGTCTCAGGTGCTCTCAAGGACAAAGATGACGGCTTAGGCGGCGGTGCTGATGACACAATAGGCAACTGGGACTTTTATGTTAAGCTGAACACAGTCAATAAAAGTGGAACCATACAAACAATGAATGGTACAGGCAGCTGCGACAAGGCAAACACACTACGCTATAAGGTAAATAGAACAGGTTTCGTTTATCCATAAGGATATAATGTAACAAGTCAGTGTATCCCCCTGTTAGCAATAACAGGGGGATTTTTTTTAAGTACCCTCCCTCCCCAAAACGAATTAGCCATAAAAAAATGATGTGTTTGTATGGCTAGTGCTACAAAGTTTTTCCAGGATTTTTCTACCAGGATATACTAATCTAACAAATAACCTGTTATATTTGTGGTTATATCTGCAATAATATAAAAATACAAAATCAAGGTTACACATAACATGCAGCCATTTTTTGATCTACAAGGATGTATATTCGATGAAAATTCTGATTATCGATGACCATGCACTATTCAGTGATGGCTTGAGCCATGTTCTAAAACAGTTAGACACCACACCCAATATCACTTCAGTGCATAATGTCGAAGGGGCACTGCAATATCTTGCAGAGAGTGATGACTACGATCTGATCCTGCTCGATATCAACATGCCATCCATGAATGGCCTCACCCTGTTACAACGCCTGAGTGCCGACGATATCTATATTCCAGTGATCGTCATCTCATCAGAAACCAAGGTTGGCATTATTCGCAAGGCCATGGAATTAGGGGCCATGGGTTTTATTCCCAAGTCCCATACTACCGAAGAGATGATTCAGGCACTTAAAATGGTGCTGGAAGGTTCAATCTATTTACCTGATGGGATTCAGGCACAACTTGAAAAGGCATCCACTGCCGTACAGGTTGATGGTTTTGAACAACGCTTACAGGAAATGGGCATGAGCAAAAAACAGTTCCAGACCCTGGAGCTGGTTGCGCAGGGGCTCTCTAACCAGCAAATCGCCACAACACTGAATCGCTCTGAACACACGGTCAAATCTCATGTGCGGGTGTTGTTTCAGATCCTGGGTGCCAATAACCGAACGGAATGTGTAAAACTGGCCAAGGAACAGCTATTGATAGACGAGGTTGAGATGGCTGAGGCTACAGAATAAACCCATACCGCTTTCTCCCCACCACACCCATACGCAAGTCATACCCAGTCTTTTAATTTTAAACTCTCTTCAAATCATTAGAATTTGTAAACTTTTGTTATTTTCATACTTTCGAGTGACGGATCTGACCTTAATCATTGTTATAAAAGGTATGATGTAAGATATTTAACAACACTCGATCAGTTTCGACGCTTTAACTCGATGACGAATAACTATATGTATGACCTGGGGGAATAACAGTGGACGTCATAGAATCACCCATTCAGCAGGAGCAAGCCATCAGCATTCTGGTCATTGATGACCAGCAACTATTTATTGATGGGCTGATATATGTACTCAATAACCTGGTTGGCCAGGTTGCAGTAGACTGTGCCAACAGTATTGATGAAGCCATGGCCAAACTGGCTAAGAGTGCTAACTATGACATCATTCTGCTGGATATGAATATGCCCGGTATGGGAGGGCTGGACTTTCTGCAACAGATCAATGTCGATGAGCTTTTGATTCCGATCGTCCTCATCTCTGCTGAACAGGAAAATGATAGTATCCAGCAGGCCCTCGAACTGGGTGCCATGGGGTTCATTCCAAAATCACACAATGCCGAACAGATCGTCGCGGCCATTGAAACCGTACTCGAAGGGAACCTGTATATCCCGGATGGGGATCAAAAACTATTTAAGGTTACCAGCCACTAACTGATCTTATATTGGCTACACGTCGGCAAAATCTTTAGCTGCTTTGGTTTTGCTTGCTTTGCATAGCTTGTTTAACATGATGCGCAATTTCGCTGGTTTAACCGGTTTATGTAACAACTTATATCCTGTTGCCTTAATCGTATTAATTTGATCAGGAGAGGTTTCACCTGTAATGAGTAGTGCCGGGATGGTTTTACCCAGCGCTGTTGTGATGGCCTGAATGGCCTCAACCCCATTACGATTATCTGCAAGACGATAATCAGCAATAATGACATCAGGCTGAATGTTTTTCTGTCTGATTTTATCCAGTGCCTCCTGCTGGGAATTGGCCGTCACAACCTCGCAGCCCCACTTTTGTAACAGGACACTCATGGCCTGGTTGATCTGTTCCTCATCATCGATCAGTAGTGTTTGTTTACCCTGCAGGTTGTCACTCAGTTTTAATGACATGGAGTCATCGCTTTGTAGTTGTTGCGTACTAAGCTTCATCGTTAAACTGAAAACGGAGCCCTTAGCCATTCGTGATTTTACTTCAATGGAATGCCCCAGTAATTTACAGAGACGTTTTACAATGGCCAATCCAAGACCGAGGCCCTTGTTACGATCCCGCTGTGGGTTATTGAGTTGTTGAAATTCAACAAAGATATTTTCCTGTTCACTATCGGGTATTCCTATGCCGGTATCCCAGACCTGGAGCATTACTTTATCTCCACGTTTTCGACACCCGATCAGTATGCTGCCTGAGCGGGTATAACGAATGGCATTGCTGACCAGATTGCGTAAAACCCTGTCCAGCCAGACAGGATCGGTCTCAACAGCACAATCGCAATGTCGTACACGTAGTTTCAGGCCTTTGTTACTCGCCTCAACTTCCCCCTCGCGGGCTATGTTATCGATAACCTCACCCAGCGCGGTAGGCTGCAGATTGTAATCAACGGCATTGGCATCCAGTTTTGAAATATCAAGCAGGGCATTGAGTAACTCACCCAGTGATTTAATGGAATAATTAATATTTGGATAGAGTTTTTCACGCTCTTCCAGGGTGGTACTAAGTTTGAGAGCATCAAAGAACAGGTGAAGGGCATGTAAAGGCTGGCGCAGATCATGACTGGCTGCTGCAAGGAATTTGGATTTGGATAAGCTTTCCATTTCTGCCTTTTGCGTTGCTTTCTCTGCAATATCTTTTTCAGCGGTGAGTTCATGAACCAGTTGTTCGTTCTCAAAGCGGAGCTGGATGCTTTTAATCAGGCTTCTGTGGGTTTTTATTAAGTAATAAATAAGAAAAACCATATAGGCCAATGAAAACCACTCCATTGACTGATAATCAACATCGGGATTCAAGAACAATAGTGTAATAAATGGTGCGTTGGTAGTCGGTACAAAAAGCAAACTGGGTAGCAAATAAGCTGCACTTGTCATCATGGCGGCAGTTGATACACCACACAACACCAGCACCACTAGAGGGAATGAATGTAGATCAGCACTTAAGACACCGATTGCTCCCCAGGCAATACCACTTAAGAAACTAAGCAATGCATACAGCCTGCACCAACTCTTATCCTCTAGCTTATACCGAAATTTTGTATAAAAATATTTAAGAAAAACTCGTAGCACATTCGGCACAAGAAGGGCAATCATCCATAACTGAAGGTATTCAGATGCAAGTTTTTCCTGAAGGTAGAAATACAGCAACAGACCAATCACAATGTGGCCCCCGATAACAATCCACAAACCATCAAATAAAATTTGCGTTTGTATCTGCAAGGTACGTTTAGCAAGTTTGTGATTCGTCATATCTTGCATATTGCTGCTCTTTCCCAATGTTATATATTTATTCTTGCCTAACTTGGTTTAGTTTTGTTCCGTTTGGAAGCGTCTTAAAAAAACCCGTAATTTTCCAGGCGCCACCGGTTTTTGAAGCATTTTAAAACCACTACGTTGAATTTCCTGCATAGACTCACTGGCAATATCACCGGTGATAATCAGTACCGGTATACCCTCTCCATATTGTGTATGAATCACTTTGACTGCATCGACACCCGTTTTGTTATCTGCCAAACGATAGTCGGCAATAATTACATCAGGTTTTCGTTGCCCTTGTGCAAGCTGCACTAAGGCGCTCTCCAGATCTGATGCTGTAATCACTTTGTAACCCCATCGCTCGAGTAACTTCCTGGTACCTTCAAGCACACTGGTTTCATCATCAATCACCAGAATAAGAGAATGTTTGAGTTCAGGTTGTTCAAAACCTCCCGATTCTGTTTGAGAATCCTCAACAGAAACAACTGAACGCCTTAACGTAATTGAAAATGTTGATCCCTTGCCAGGTTGAGACTGCACAGAAATTGGGTGGCCTAATAATCTGGCGGTTCGCTGCACTATCGTTAAACCCAGACCAAGTCCCTTACTACGATCCCGCTCCGGGTTATTAAGTTGATAAAATTCATCAAAGATATTTTTTTGTTCTTCTTCTGTTATTCCAATCCCGGTATCTGTCACACTGACAGTAACCGACTCATCATCTTGCTCGCAGGTAACACTTACTTCACCTGATTTGGTATAACGAATGGCATTAGATAAATAATTGCGTAATACCTGTTCAACCAAAGTCTGGTCACTAAACACCGTTTCGTGACAATCTGCCCAATGAATCCGTAAATTTTTCTCCTTAGCGCGAGGGTTGTATTCATTTGCCAGCCTACCCAATAGTTCATTTAGCAGGAATGCTTCTTTTTCAACCTTCATCACCCCTGCTTCAAGTTTTGATATATCCAGCAGTGAATTAAACAAATCCAGTAATGCATTTACCGATGATCGTATCTGACCTACGACTTTGCGGTTTTCTGGATCTTTAATCGAATCATCCAAAACCCAGGTAAAGAGTGACAGGGCATGTAGTGGTTGTCGCAAATCATGACTGGCTGTTGCCAGAAATCTGGACTTGGCAATATTAGCCTGTTCTGCTTCATCTTTTTGTAAGCGTAATTCTTTAACTAATTCTTCAATTTCATTATGTAAGCGTGTGGACTCATCCACTTTATTTTGCAGCTCACGGGTTTTATGACGCACCTGTCTTTTCAACACAATGGCATAAACCCAACCCACCAGCACCAGTAAACCAATGACAAAAAGAGTCAGGCCAGTGATAAGCCAGTCTGGGATAACCTGTTCAGTACGAATCCATTTTTGTTTAATATTGTCTTTTTCATCTTCTGTGATACTCGCCAGAACAGTATTTATTTTATTTAACTTACTTTTATTGGCTTTGGCTACGGCAGTTTTCAGATATAGAGTATAAAGCGTATATACAACCCGGTATTGCTCTGGTGTGCCATATTTGTGCAGGTAATACATACCGACTGGATAATCGGCAACAAAGGCCAGCACTTCTCCCTCAAGCGCCGCTTTTACCAGGTCCTCATTATTGTTAAAGTATTTCAGGTTAATAAATGCAAATTTCTTTTCAACAAACTCTGCCTCATAACCTCCTCGAGTAATACCAACAACTACATTCTTGAGATCAGAAAAGTTTCTCGCATCTAATCTGGAAGAAACAAACAGGCGGGTACTCAATGGCACCAGGTTATCTGAAAATGCCAAATAGACATCACGTTTGGCCGACTGGAACAGGCCACCATGTACGTCAACCTTGCCTTCTCGTACAAACTCCAAACTTTGTTGCCAGTCCACCAACTTAAACTCAACTGGCTGTCCAAGCTTTTCACCAATAAGACGCCAATAGTCTATCAATAGACCTTGCGGTTGATTATTTTTATCGAGATAAGAAAAGGGATGCCAGGCCCGATCAAGTGAAACCTTGAAGGAAGGAGAACTGTTATCTGCATTAACGTCATATATATTTGCAAAAAGTAACAGACCCATAATAACAGGAAATAAAAAATTGAATTCTTTTGGTTTAAAGAAAGCCATTAGTCTACAGACGTGTCCTCGTCATGTTTTTTATAATTCTGCAATTTACGGTACAGGGTCGATTTATTGATCCCCAGCACATCGGCTGTCGCCTCACGGTTGCCATGAAAATTGGCAAGCACTTTCAAAATATAACGCCGTTCCAGCTCTTCGAGATTGGGCAGATCACCAGCCAGTTCATCTTCAGGTAATTCTGGGCGAACGGTTTTTAGTCCCTGTAATTGCATAGTAGGTACATCAGCCAGAGCGACATGACGTTCTACCAGGTTTTGTAGTTCACGCACATTACCGGGCCACTCATGTTCCATGAGTTGTTGCATGGCGCTGGCTTCAAAACCAGTCACTTCACGCTGATATTGTTGTGCATATTGTTTTATAAAATGATTCACCAGTTCGGGAATATCATCGCTGCGATCACACAGGGGTGGCATGTTGATGGTTACGACATTAAGTCGATGATAAAGATCGTGCCGGAAGGTACCTTCCCTGACCTTCTGCTCCAGGTCCTGGTTGGTAGCGACAATAAACCGAACATCTATATCAGTTGGCTTGATACCACCGACTTTTGTTACCTGTTGTTCCTGAATGACACGTAGTAACTTGATCTGCATATTGTCGGAGATGTTGCCAATTTCATCGAGAAATACAGTACCGCCACTGGCTTCTTCTAATAAACCCGCCTTGGCTTTTACCGCACCGGTAAAGGCTCCCTTTTCATGACCGAACAGTTCACTCTCTAACAAGGTATCCGACAGGGCACCACAGTCGATGACAATAAAAGGTTTATCCGCATACTGCCCCTGATAATGAATGGCGCGGGCCACCAGTTCTTTACCGGTGCCGGACTCACCGCTAATGATCACATTGCAGCGAATGTCCGCGACCTTGTTGATAGTGGTGTAGACGTCCTGCATGGCCGTTGACTGACCGACCATGCCATAGCGTTGTTGTTCATCTTTGAGTTGGCGTTTGAGTAAACGGTTTTCTTTTACCAGCTTGCGATGTTCGAGGGTGCGTTCAATTTGCAAACGCAGCTCATCCATATCGAAGGGCTTTTTAATAAAGTCACTAGCTCCCAGGCGTAAGGCTTCGATGGCGTTATCCACTTCGGCATAACCGGTGATGATAATGAAAGGGATATCACTGTCCTGCTTACGGACCTGCTCGCATAACTCCATCCCGGTCATGCCCGGCATACGCAGGTCACTGATAATGAGGTCGGCACCCTGCTGGGTAAAATAGTCCAGAGCCTTACGTGGATCCTGATACACATGACATTGATAATCCGCACCCGCACTATAGCGCTGCATGAGTTCCCCCGACTTGGGATCATCATCAACAAACAGAATACTTGCTTTATCGGCCATGGCTTAATTGATTTCCATTTTCTCGCTATATGTAGGCAATGATATGCGGGCAGTGACACCCTGTCCTTCATTATTACGAATAGACAGTGTACCGTGATGACGCTCTATGATGCCAAGACTAATGGACAGGCCCAGGCCACTGCCTTCCCCCTCTGCCTTGGTGGTAAAGAAGGGATCAAATATTCTGTCCAGTACTGCCTCGTCAATTCCCTCTCCTTCGTCTCGTACCCGGATGTGTAAGAGGTCGTGATGCAGACGGGTTTCAATCGTCACCTGGCTGTCTCGTGGACTGGCCTGAATGGCATTGAGTAACAGGTTGACCAGTACCTGCTGTAACTGGCCCCGGTCGCCTTCCAATATCCCTTCATAACCGGAATTGACTTCCAGGGTAATGGCCTTGCTGCGTGCAGTCTGTTGTACCAGTGCCAGGGTGCTGTCCAGCCATTCTGGTACAGAGAACTGGCTGTATTCAGGTGGTACCTGCCGTGCGAAATTCAAAATTCCCTTGACGATCTCTGAGGCGCGCACGGCCTCTTCTCGTAATGATTTCATATCCTTCTGGACAGCGTCATTCTCTTTGGTGTCCCGCTCTACCAGCTTGGCATAGGAAAGAATGTTATTAAGTGGATTATTCAGTTCATGACCGATACCCGCCGCCATCTGTCCGATACTGGCCAGCTTGGCACTTTGTAACATCATGTTCTCGGCCCGTTGCCGACCCTGCTCACTCTGCTTCACGGTATCGGCCATGTAATTAAAGGCCTCGGTCAGGGCATCGATCTCATCAATGCCTTTTTTGGTTTCAATACGCCCCTGAAATTTGCCATTGGCATAATCAAACAGTTTCTGGGTCAGTTCACCAATCGGGTTGGAGACACGCAGGGTGCCGATATTGGCCAACATCAAACTGATCACCATTCCGATGCCCGCGCACAACCAGATCAGCCAGCGTATCTGCTGGAAGGGTGCCGACAACACATCGGTTTGAATCCGGGTCACCATCACCCAGTTACTCAAGAGATTGTTATAGGGAAACATTTCCAGATAGAAGAAGTGCAGCTCACCGTCAGCGGATCGGAAATTACCGAACAGGTTTTCACTCACGGTATCAATCAATGTAGGTGTGTACTTATCTTTGCCTCGCACTGGCGTACTACGTCGTTGCACAAAATGCAGGTCATGTTGATCGTCAAATAATAAAAGGCCATGCCGATCCGTATCATCCGGACTGTTCTGCAAAACAAACAGCTTGCCCTGGTACAGGCGTGGCGCATTGCGCATGACATGGTCCAGTTGCTCACCCACCAGGGTCAGGCTCAGGGCTCCGACAAAATGGTTGCGGTGGTATAGCGGTACCACATAGTCATACAGCTTGAGGGTCTCAAGTACATCGGGATAAAACTGATGATGGGGCAGAATCACGGGGGATGCCTCCCCCTTGCTTAATGTCTTGAGGCGTTTGACAAAGGCCGGGGCATTGATCTCCTGCTCCACATAGGCCACTCCCGTTACACTTTCATAAACTGGAGCACTGCGCGTAACATGACTCACCTTCACCAAGGTGTTGCCTGAGCTGTCCATCAGTCGTAAAAAGTAGCCACTCTTGAGAATGGTCTGAAAACCTTCAAAGAAATGATTGATGCGACTACGGTGGATGTTCAGGCGAGCATCATGCTGGCCCCGCCGGAGACTATTTAATATAGGCAGGGTCTGCTGGATGGCCGGGGCCTGGGCCATCCCCTCGGTCAATTCCCGATAATTATCCATTTGTCGCTTCAGTTCCGAGGCCAGTCGCTCCAGGTGACTGCCCACATCGCGCGCTACATCGGACTGATAAGTGGATTCACTGAAATAGGTGGCCCCCAACGCCAGTGCCGTCAGCGGCAAAATGGTGGCGACGAAGACCCAGACGAAAATATTGCTTCTGATGCGCACGGTCGATGTTACTGATTTTGTTTTACGGAGTGGCCGTAGAAATTGTCCATAGGAGAGGTATAATGCCTGCCTCGATTGGTCATGTTAACCCCAAACAGGTCATCTATGCGCTTATGTTATTCCATTGTCATGTTCATGGCCTTGATCATGCTGACATCCGGCATCAGCCTGTTGGCCGGCTGTGGCCAAAAAGGTGCCCTCTACCTGCCAGCTGAGCCAGCACCTGCCTCTGTGAAGCAAACGAAAAAGACCAACAAATCCACAACGGCCACCAAACAATAAGACATGGATTATTTCAACTATCAAAACGGCCAGCTGTATGCCGAAGACGTCCCCGTTGCCGAAATAGCGGCAGAACACGGTACGCCTTGCTATATCTACTCCCGTGCCACCCTGGAGCGACACTGGCATGCCTTTAATAATGCCTTGAAGGGGCGT
>Ga0224506_10001078_pt1 | contig 20065 bp, 18 predicted proteins | sample SF_Jan12_sed_USG_2_FD_169108 | JGI IMG/M metagenome (GOLD analysis project Ga0224506, IMG submission 169108) | Sediment microbial communities from San Francisco Bay, California, United States - SF_Jan12_sed_USGS_8_1 | ecosystem: Environmental > Aquatic > Marine > Sediment | place: USA... | reverse complement strand
CACGCCAACATCAGTGATCCGGACTGGGGTGCAAAGATTGACAATGCTGTACAACACAATAGCACTCATGTTTGGTTTAACCTCATCAAACTTTATGCTCCATTCCAAACGATTCTGTGTCAATCCTGTTCCTCCATAGTAAACAAGAAGTTCTGTGTGGAGCAAGAAGACTGGCCAGGAACATGGGCCAACTGGCAGGATTACCACGACCCGGAAGCACGCTATTCACCTCTGGACTCTCCTGAGCCTGCGATGTGTGGAACCGGTCCTTACAAGTTCGACTATTGGGAAAAAAGTTCGGAGTGGTCAATCGTCAAAAACGACGACTACTGGGGAGCATGGCCAGCCCCAGGCTGCAAAAGCTACGTCTCAAGAGCCACAGTCAAAAAAGTCCATGAATGGCCACTAACGTATGACGGGTTCACAGCAGGAGACTACGACATGACATACGTTCCAACACAGTATATCGAACAGCTTGAGGGAGCGCCTGGAATACGCTGTGTCAAAGACCTACCTACCCTAGTATATAGCGCCATTTTCTTCACGTTTGATATTAACACCACAAGTCCATACATGGGAGCTCCAGGAGGCTTACTACGCGGCACATTCAACGAAATGGGAATTCCACCAGACTTCTTCAACGACACTGACATAAGGAAGGGGTTTGCATACAGTTTCAACTGGCCCAGATACATTGAGGATGAGTGGAACTATGGAGGCGAGGCAATTCAGCCATCCAGCCCAATAATTGAAGGGGTGCCGTACAGAAATCCGGACCAAGAAAAATACTGTTTGAACTTCACGGAGGCTGAAGCATGCTTCAAGAGGGCTTGGAACGGTGAAGTATGGGAGAAAGGCTTCACGATGACGGTTGCGTACAACATAGGATCCGTTCCAAGATTCATATGGATAGAGGCGTTTAAGGACAACGTTGAAAGTCTCAACCCCAAGTTCCATATCAACATGGAAGGCGTGGATTGGTCTACGCTTATAACAAACTTGGTCAATCGTGAGTTGCCAATGTTCAACCTAGGCTGGCTCGCTGACTATCCGGACCCACACAACTTCGTCTTCCCCCTCATGCACAGCACAGGAGACTTCCCGCTTTTGCAGAGTTGTGGGAATGCCACGGTGGACGCGCTGGTTGAAGAGGGACTGAGAACGATAAACACGACGAGGAGACGTGAGGTCTACTACGAGCTTCAGAGAATCTACCATCACGAATGCGCAAGCGTTCCTTTGGCCCAACCGCTTGGGCGTCATTGGGAGCGTGACTGGGTTCAAGGCTGGTACTACAATCCCGCGTATCCAGGCATATACTTCTATCACCTCTGGAAACAGCCTGTACTTTTCGGCGACATCAACAACGACGGAATCGTCAACATAGAAGACATCGCCATCATAGCAAAAGCATTCGGCTCATATCCTGGACACCCAAGGTGGAATGAGATATCGGACATCGATAAGAACGGCGTTGTAAACATAGTTGACGTGGCAAAAGTAGCAAGAAACTTCAGAAAGAAGCTGGAATCACCCACAGCCTCATGCAAACAAAATGGCTTGGAATTCAGCATAACCCTCGAGAACACAGGCACCATACAGCAGATACGGTCGAAACAACCTTAACCCTCACTAACATTTCAAACGAAAGCCTGACTATATGGTTTGGATCTGAGCAGAGTTTCGACTTGTACCTCTGCCAATCCGGCTTGCCAATCGCTAAGTGGTCTGACAGCAAGACTTTCTTTCAAATGGCCTGGGATGTAAAACTGAAAAGAGGAGAAAACTTTTCAGAACCGTTGCAGTTGAACTTCTACATCTACGATTCTAACGGCTACACTCCACCAAGGCTAGGAGTACACGAGCTAGTAACCGTTTGCACGGAATGGCCGGCGACTCGAATATCAACGTCATACCGGGGAGGCAGATCGAAATATATCCCCAGCTGGCAATGGTTATTCTATAAACAAGAATATGTTCAAGAAAGCAAAACAGGTTCGAATCCCGGCTGCCACACCACAAATCTTCTTGTTTTTGAAAACGGAAGCATAGAGACATAAGCCGTGGAGACTATGATTTGTTGAACGCTTGTGGTTTTCCTTTATTCAACAACATAAGTCGTCAGTTGCAGAATTTCTGTGCAAGTTACCGAAAATAGCTCCTCTCTAGGTTTTCTACATGAAACTTATTTTGAGCCAAAACTGTTCATCGGGCTGACACGGATGTCTATTGCAATTCTGCATGAACGCCAAGTTTTTATGTGCAGTCTTCTTACTTATTGCGGATGTCTGGTAAAGAATTTTTTGTAAGCCGTTATGAAGAATTAGGCTGGAAATATGAGGATGTTGAGCAGAAACAGGCCATCCGAATAAACTCTGTGAACGCTCGAAAAGCAGATGTTGCAAAAAGATTGGAATCCTTGTGGATAGAGCTTGAGAAGATTCCCTTCCTTGAAGATGGTTATTGGATCCGTAAATCAGAATTCTCTGTCGGAGCAACATCAGAATACCTTTTGGGCTTGTACTCAATCCAGGAGGCAGCCGCCCAAATCCCAGTAACATTATTCACAGGACTAAAAGACAAAATAGTGCTGGATGCTTGTGCAGCTCCCGGAGGAAAAACCGTTCAGCTCGCCGATTTAATGCAGAACACGGGAGTAATAATTGCCTTAGACGTTAAAAAGCGAAGATTAATTGCGTTATCAAACCAGCTGGAACGGTGCCGCGTAAGAAATGCAATTGTCTACCACATGGATGCGAGGCAAGCATCACAGCTAAAGATAAAGTTTGACAGAATCCTCCTAGACGTCCCATGCTCAGGCAATTTTGTAACGGACAAAGACTGGTTCAACAAAAGAACCATCAAAGATGTGAAGAAAAACGCGAAACTTCAAAGGGAAATATTAACAGAAGCAGCCAAAGTCCTAAAGGATGACGGAGAAATAGTCTACGCAACATGCTCATTAGAACCGGAAGAAGACGAACTGAACATTGACTGGGCAGTAAAAAACCTGAACCTCCAAGTTGAAAAAATCAGCTGTTACGGAGAAAAAGCATCAACAAACATATTCGGGAAACAACTAGACAATTCGGTAGAAAACTGCAGAAGAATCTGGCCTAGACAAACCCAAGGATTCTTCGCCTGTAAACTCAAAAAACGTGCGTGTACACAATGAGACAGATAAACGACTTCGTAAGCCGACTTGGAGCAAGAATCAACCTAGACAAGAATCTGGTAGTGAAAAAGCAGAACAGATACTTCCTTCTAAACAAGAATCTGAAGAGGTTAATCTCGAAAGACTTCTTTTACGCAGGAGTCTACCTTGGAAAAACCAAAAGCGGAAGGTTCTTCCCAAGCTTCAACCTGTTAAGAATGATTGCGGAAGAGAAGTCAAACAAGATAATCGTTGATGGGAAGACGGAGTGGCTCTTCATCTGCGGAAGAGACTTATTCAAACAAGGAATAATAAATGTGAGGGGTTCGAAGGGAAAAGGTGATCACACGTTAATCCTGAACCGGCACGGCGAGTGCCTAGGCTTCGGCAAGATACTGTGCAGTCCAGACAGAGAAAAGGAAGGAGTCGTCGTAAAAAACATTTCAGACATAGGAGACTTCCTAAGAAGAGAGAAATAACAGCTTAGATTACTCCCAACTCTTTATCGCTTCTCTTATTCTTTCAATTTCCACGGTTTTTTGCTCTCGTCTCTTTAGGTTTCGAATCACAACCGCCCCTTCTTTTAGTTCTCTTTCCCCCACGATTACTGCATAGTCAATTTTTCTCCTATCCGCATCCTCCAAGGCTTTAGTTACTTTTCGCCCCATAACCTCAACTTCAACTGGTACACCATCATCTCTGAGCATCCGCGAAATCTTCAACGCTTCCCCTTTTAACGCTTCTTTGATGGGAATAACCATAACCCTCTTTTTCTCCTCTGTTCTTAGCCGAGCTTTCTGCTTCTGCATTGCCAGCATTATCCTATCTATTCCATGGGCAACACCCACGGCAGGTGTCGATTCACCTCCAAACAACTCAATAAGCTTGTCGTATCTCCCGCCGCCGCCCAACGCCATGTCAATCTCTGGAACATACACCTCAAAAATCATACCAGTGTAATATTCAAGTCCTCTTGCAAAACCAGCCTCAACAACCATGTTGATTTTCTCTCCGCTTTCTGAAACAAGCTTAAGAATCTCGTGAAGATTTCTCACAGCGTCAACAGCACTTTCACAGTCTTCCACATGCCTTTCCATGATCTTTAAAATCTCGGAGACTTTGCCGCCTCCGACGCTCACCAGTTTTTGAAAGGTCGCTAGACACTTCTTAGACACTCCAGCCTCTTCAACCAGCTCGAGAGAATCATTGTATCGTTTTTTGTCCATTAACTGCATAATTTCGTTTCGAGTCTTCTCTTCAACATTTTCTTGGCGTAATATTCCCCTCAAAACCCCTACATGCCCAACCTTGAAAATACAATTTTTCAACCCCGCAGCCTTCATCAAGCTATTTGTCACCATTATTATTTCAGCGTCCGCCTCAGGCTTACTTGAACCCATCAATTCATAATTCGACTGCCAAAACTCCCTGAAGCGGCCTTGCTGCGGCTCGTCATATCGGTAGAGGCTGCCTACACAAAAAAGCCTTAGAGGCTTAGGCTCGTTTCTTAAAGTTGTTACGACCAGTCTCGCCACGGAAGCCGTAAACTCTGGTCTTAAAGCAACTTTCCGACCGCCTAAGTCCTTGAAGGCGTACATTCGAGAGCGAACTTCTTCACCGGCCTTTGCCGCTAAGAGCTCGTATGATTCCACAGCAGGCGTTATTATCTCCCCATATCCGTAAAGCCGAGCAATTCTTCTGGCTTTGTCCTCAACGTATCTCAACAATCTGGCTTCTTCAGGCGGAAAATCTCTCATCCCGCGGGCTGTTCTGAAAATGGACATCTTCCAATTCTCCACTATTTGAAGGACAATTGTGAAACTGAGTAGTAAACTATTTCTCCCCTGCGGTTCATAGCAGCCAAAATCAACTGTTTTTTAAGGCTTTGGCACTGTCTCAAAACGCGAGTTAAGTCTTCCAGCTGTATTGGCTTTCCCTCCTGTATGCTCATGATCAAGTATTTTGCTGTCTCTCCGCCGTATTCCCCACGCTCATAAACTCGAAAATCTACGCCCAAGCCGAAGCCTTCTCGAACAACGTATCCGCGGCCTCTCAAATCACGATAAGTTAAATACTTGGCCCAGGCGTTTTCGTCGACGCCCTCATAACATTGCAAAAGTTTTTGGAAGTCAACCTTCCTGCCCTTTCCGTCTTTAGTCTCAAGCATTCCCTTAACCAAAAGATATAGGGCTTCATAAAATGTGAACAATAACCCATCGTTTTCGGTTACACCATACCCTCTGGAGGAAAACTCGTTCACACTCTGTTTTTTAGAGATTTTCACGCCCTTTTCGACAAGTAAGCCCTTAATCTTGAGTTCTGAACGGGTTGCTGTCTTCTCTCTACCCTTGCTCATGTGACTCCTCAACCAACATAAGTTAATGCTCTTTATCTACGTATTGGCTTTAAACTTAACGAAATCTTCCCTATGCAAAACACCATCTTCACAGATGATGGCCGTCACATATTCCAGCGGAGTTACGTCAAAAGCTGGATTCAGAACGTTTACTCCTTCAGGAGTAATCCTCTGCGAACCTATATGTGTAACCTCTTCCCGTCGTCTCTCCTCAATGGTAACGTCTGTTGAGGCGTGTGCCAAGTCAAAGGTGGATTTGGGAGCCGCAACGTAAAATGGAATACTATGCTCTTTGGCTAAAACCGCTATGGTGTACGTTCCAACCTTGTTGATCACCGCGTCTCGCACTATTCTGTCAGCTCCAACTATGACCTTGCTGATCCAACGCTTATACATGACATATCCAACCATGTTGTCCGTAATCAAGGTGACTGGTATGCCGTCACGTCTAAGCTCATAGACTGTTAACCTTGCTCCCTGCAGTTTCGGCCGCGTCTCAGTTGCAACAACCTTGATGTTTTTCTTCTGCTCCCAAGCAGTCCTTATCACGCCTAAAGCAGTGCCGTAATCAACAGTGGCCAAGGCACCGGCATTACAATGCGTCAAGACGACATCTCCATCATGAATGAGTTCGGCACCATGCCTACCCATTAAGCGGTTGGCTGTCGCATCTTCGTCAGCAATTTTCTGTGCCTCTTCAACAACAAGGGCAACTAAATCCCTAGTGTTTCCAGAAAAGCCTCTTGTCCTATCAAGAATCCTATCTATCGCCCAGAAAAGATTGACAGCCGTCGGCCTTGTACCCTTCAAAACTTCCGCCGCGCTCTCCAACTCACTAATTAATTCCTTCTTCTTTTCGGCTTTTGAGTGATAAGCCGCTAAAGCCAACGCGAAGGCTGCAGCCGCGCCCAAAAGCGGTGCCCCCCTTATTTTCATGGTTTTTATCGCCTCAGCCACCTCTCTGCAGTTTCTCATCTCCAAAAACACGGTCTCGCGTGGAAGTCTCGTCTGGTCTATCGTTACGACTGTTCCATCGCGCCACTCTATTGTTCGCATAACGTAAGCCTCGGTAAAGCGTTTTATGCAGCAAACGGTATAAAACTTTGTCAGAAAGTGAAAGGTCATGAAACGGGAAAGCCTAATGGCTCTCGTTGGAAATTTTGGACACAAATATTCTGAAAGCCTAGGCATAAATCTCAAGGATGAAGCAGATGAGGAGATTTTCAAATGGTTTTTGGCGTCCGTACTTTTTGGTGCGCCGGTAACCGAAACTTCGGCCATTAAAACCTACAAGTGCTTCCAAAAATATGATGTTTTAACGCCTAAAGGAATCCTTGAAACTGGATGGGATGGGCTGGTTAAAATCCTTGATGAGGGCAGCTACACACGCTACGATTTTAAAACCGCGGACAAACTTTTGGAAGTAATGCAAAACCTTATTGAAAATTACGGCGGGAGCCTCAACCTTCTTCACAGCAAGGCTTCTGACACAAGGGATTTGGAAAAGAGGCTGAAGAACTTGGGAAAGGGCATAGGCGACGTGACTGTAGGCATCTTCCTAAGAGAATTACGCGACATTTGGGAAAAAGCCAAGCCGGATCCGACGAGTTTGGTCATCGTTGCCGCCAAAAATCTTGAAATAGTAAGGAAAGAAACTGCTGAAAGCTATATGGAACAGCTGGAGGACTTTTGGGATAAAAACAAGGTCGCTCGAAAATCCTTCATTAATTTCGAAACAGCCTTGCTTAGGCTGGGCAAAGATTATTGTAGAAAGAGAAAATGCGCTTTTTGTCAGGTTAAAAATGAATGCCTAAATCCTAAGGCGTCTTAATGCAGGTCATGGAGATGTTTCCCGCACATCCCCTTTTTTATGTTTTTGTCTGGGTCAAGCTTATTTTCGTTAACGGAGCTTAAAAAAGACTTTTTAAGAGGTTAATTTTCACGCACATGATCCTACGACCATTGTGGCCTATTCACAGTGGAAAGGCAATAGTCTCAGGTTAAAGGAGACTCGGCACCATTCAGGTTTTGATGCTTGTTTAATCTAAATGTTTTGCGACGCACATCCTTTTATGTTCGGAAACTGTTGTCATGTGATTGACTGCCAAGGCCGTGTGGAGAAAACTCTTAAGGCTTCTATTTGCAACGCACATCCATCGGTCCCGAGAACCATGCCCTTCAGCGCTATAAGACAGAAATGTAGAAGCCTCGGCTTAGAAGTAGTAGTAAATAAGAAACCACAGAGACACACACTACTACTTCTACGCTTCTGCCCAGCAATATGTCCAATAGCTTAACAAGCACATAATCGAAATCTGGAATTTCAGCCTTACTGATTTGAGCACCATAAAATTTCTTCTTTTGATACTCAAAACTTGTAAGAGGTAGCGCGCGCGTTATTTTCTTAAGGCGCTCTCTTATAGATCCTACCCCCTACCCCCCATATTTTCTGATAAGCCCTTTTCAAGCTTATTTTTAACAACAGACTTTAAGTAATGCTTATCTTACGTTACTATTTGATGGGGATAGATGGAGAAAGATACTGAAGATTATAGAAAGGTGGCTGAAGATTTCCCTAACGCACGCGCAAGTGAAAACATGTTAATGCGCTGAAAAAATGTTAAGGTGCCTTAACGTAAGTGATAACTTCTACTGGACAGCGTTCAGAAAGCTTCAGTTTCTTCTTCCACTCATCTCCAACCGATATGAGAGAGAAAACTCCTGAGATTTCAGCCTTCGCTTTCCGAACTAGATGGACCAGTGCAGCTTGAGTCTCTCCTGTCTTGATCATGTCGTCAACAATTAAGACGCTGTCCCGTCTCTTGATAGTGTCTTTTGGAATGTAAAGCGTCATAGTTACTCCCGAATCCCTAAGCGCGTAAGTTTCTTCGAGAAAAGCCTTAACTCCAACTTCTTTGCTTCTCTTCGCCACTACAAGATTAACTCCCAAGGCGTTGGCAACCATGGTACCTAAAGGAATACCATCAACAGCCGCCGTCAAAACCTTCGTCACACGTTTCCCAGCAAAACTCGAAAGTGCGCTGTTGGCTGCCTGCTGAAGAATGTTAAAATCACCTATAATCTCCGTGTTATCAAAATAGCCTTCATCGTCAAACTTTATTCTGCTGCGAAGCTCCCTCTCCAAACCAACAAGTTTCGTCAGCACCTTCCAAAGCTGCTTCGCCCGAGCCGTATTCGGCAAAACATGCCCCTTTGCATATCTACTTAAAACGGTAACTGGCAAACCCGTCTTAGATGACAACTCGCGATATGTGATGTTTCTCTTATACTTCGCGGTTCTAAGCAGTTCAATAGTCATTAACCGAAGTTTTAACTCTTCCGCGTGTGTGCTCATAACCATCCCTTATACACTGATAAATCAAATATCAAAGCGTTTACCACTTATTATTGCTTCAGCAATTTATAATTTCCGTTCGCAAATCGAACATCGTTCGAATTTTAAGCAAAAGCAACCTCCAGGTTATCACCATGGATGTCGTGTTAAAGAATCTTAATATGATCCTTGAGATAACTCTGGATTGCGCGCGCGAGGTTGAAGGTGAAGCTTGGGTTGTAAAGAAGCTTTAGTGATTGGTCGTTTCAGTTCGTTCTTTTTCTTTTTGAATACATCTAACACCGCCATTCATCAGGCTCTTGTAGCAAGCATTGCAAGAAATACAATCAGCAGTCGATTTGTCTATTCTCTTTAACCATTTATTTGGAAGATCGGGTTCTCTAATCAAGGGACGTGACATGGAAATGAAATCCGCGCTGTCTTCAGCGAGAATCTTCTCTATTACGTCGAGGGATCTGATTCCTCCAACCAAAATCAATGGGATGCTAATCACTTTTTTGATTTCTCTAGCGTACGGTAAGAAGTAGGCTTCCTTGTCCTTGGAATCAATCTTGATTCTGGAAGCCGTCAAGTTCTTGTTATATTTCCTGGTCTCAAACATGCCTCCACTTGTTTCAATGGCTCCAATCCCTAAGTTGGATAGTCTTTCTGCAATTTTTTGAGATTCGTTGAGGTCTATTCCGCCTTCCAAGAAGTCGCTCACGTTAATCTTTATCAAAACAGGAAAATCCCTGCCTATCTTCTCTACAGTTCGGTTATAGATGTTTTCTACTATTCTCATTCTGTTTTCGGTGTCTCCTCCATATTCATCGGTTCTTCGATTTGTGTAAGGTGAGAGAAATTCGCTCAAAAGGTATCCATGGGCACCGTGTAGTTGAACAGCGTCAAAACCAGCTTCCTTTGCTCTTCTAGCTGCTTCAGCGAAAGCTTCAATGGTTTCTTCAATTTCTTCGGATGTCATTTCTCTTGGCATTTTGTATATGACAGGCTCGTAAACAGAAGATGGAGCCAAGGGAGTCTCTACCAGGACAGTTTGACGCCCACAGTGAACCAGTTGAACCGCAACCTTGCAGCCATCGCCGTACTTGTGCACTGTGTCCGCTATCCTTTTCAATCCAGGAATGAAGCCATCTCTATCTATTCCTGCCATGTAAGGAGCACCTTTGCCGATTTGTTGAACATACATATATCCGGTGATTATCAATCCAGTTCCTCCTTTAGCCAAATTCTTGTACAATTCCACGAGTTTGTCTGTAACCTTACCATCTTCAGAAGCCATACCCTCATAAGTTGCAGATCTAACAAACCGGTTTTTGATCAACACTCCGCCGATTTCCTTAGGACTGAAAACCTTCAATACATCTCTGTTGTCTGTGATCACATCCATTTTAGCACTTCCAATCTCACTCTCTATGTAAAAAATCGTGCTATTTACAACTATCCCACTAAACCTCGTTGCACATAAACTAGCGCGCGCTAGTTAAAATCCTGCTTTTATTAGGTTGCGTGGTTTCATAAGTTCTCTTAAAACTATTGTCGCATAGGAACCGCGATACAGCGTGAAGCCTACCTCTGCTTTACGTCTTGAAGGATTGATGGCGTCTTCTGAGATCTCGTCTAACAAGAAACTATTCAGCGGGGCTATGGCCGGTCGCAGTTCTCCCCTTGCGCTGATTTCGGGCATGACGGCAATTCTGAAGTTTTCCGGAGAGATTCCCTCTTCTTGCAGGATTTGTCTTTCGATCTCTCCCTGAACTCCATTGGATGGTTGCTGCTTGAAGCCTATTAAGGGGATTGCTAACCGCATTTTCCCAGCTTGGATTGCTGTACTGATCTCTACGAGTGTTCTTGTAGTTACTGTCTTATGCATTTTTGACATTGGCAGTCCGGAACGTTCCACGTTCACAACATAATCTCCCACTTCAGCCCTGTTCAGCGGAAGCCCCTTTCCTATTCTTCTGCTCAAGGACTTATTGAACAGGTAAGCTTGGTAGGCTTGGGGAAAAAGCCTCCTCAGTTTTATTTGCAGTCGTCTAAAGGCTCCCACGAAATCGTCTGATTTTTTGGCAAGACACTTGAGCATCAAACGTTCGTAATGTAGTTGCCTTGGAAAAACCTTTAGGGCCTGTTTGAAGTCTTGTGTTACCTGTAGTTGCTCGCGTGCCTTTCTGGAATCTGGATGCTCATGTGGACTTGGCTTCGCCAGAAACAACATTGCAGCTTTCTTAAAATTTCCTTGCACGATGGCTTTTCCAACCAGATGCGTTATTGGGCGAATTGTGCCGAACCGTTGGTGACCGAAAAAGTTTGGAACTCCGCCGACTGCCTCAAGCTCTTCAATGGTTTTTGTTATCCGCCCTTTGATGGCGGGTTTTGAGTAGCTCATGGCTCTGACGGTTATGTGAAAATGATTTCCCAAGAGATAGTAGGATGAAAGTTTGCTGTGGAAATAGCCTATTGGACGGATTTCTATGTCTTTAACTTGAACTTTTTGAATTTCTTCGGCTGATACGCCTTCAACTGTGATGTGTTGGGCGGTGACAGCCTTCGCATCCTTTATCCCGGCAATTTGAATGTGTTTTGTGCTTACGCCTAACTGTTTGGCGACTGCCTTAAGAGCTAAAAACATGTCCCATTTCCGCTTAACTAAAACGCATAGCAGATAACGGTTTCTGTTTATGGAAGACCCTAATGCTCCATCCTTAACATGGCTCTCAGAAAGGTTGACTTCCGCTCTGGAACCATCAACCAAAACTTCCTCAACAACGAAATCTTCAGCATACTGCCGAATTACCCCACCAATACCTGAAGAACCTGTAACATAAACCTCAATTCCTATGAACTTCTCCAATTTAGGAACAAACAAAGCTTGTGCCCTTCTAGAGAAGGTGAAGCATGCCTGTTATTTTGTCTATCTTTTCGGTGGGTGCTGGACCGATTCCCAAGCATGTTATTGTCTCGGGGGGAACTTCTGTAAGGCCTCTGTCGATGATTAATGCACGTGGTAGTGCCAACTCTTTCGCCTGTTTTTCCAGTTCCAGCAGTTCCTTTTCACTTTTCACTTTAACAGCTATTTTGCATTGCCCCTCTCTCACCCAAGCCTTCAACCATTCTTTCTGGTGTTTGCGGGCATCCTCTGCAGCTGAAACCGCAGCGTGTCCGGCCTGCGCCGCAATTTTTCCCTTACCCATTTCCAAGTCAGAACGGAAAACGATAACCTGTTTATAACGGAATTCAGACATCTCTTTTCAACTGTGTTTAAGTTTTATTCTTTATAATTTTAAGGATTCGCAGACAAGTATGAAAAGAGGAAATAGAGAAGGGCTACAGAAAATCGAGGATTCCATAGCATACGCAAAAGGGAGCGTCCCTGAAAATCTATGTCTTCAATGTTTTGAAGTGTTTTGTCTAGGCCGATTTTTGTGCAAAAAGTAATTGCGTTGTCAATTCTATCATCCGACAGTGCATTAAGCATCCTCCTTGTTTTAAGCATAAACTTCGCGTCAAATCCCAAAATCTCGTCACATTTTCTCTGGTACTCGCTCAGGGTTTCTGATGAAAAATCGTTTTTATGCAAAGCCACATAAGCAGCTTCAGCCGCAACCCTTGCACACATCATCCCGAATATTACGCCGCCGCCTGTTGTAGGCTTCACTTGTGAGGCTGCGTCTCCCACGGCTAGGAATCCGTTTGAATAAGTTTGTGGAATGGGGCCACCAAGCGGTATGGGATGAAAGGAGATTTGCGAGAGTTTTGCTGTGCATAATTTTTTTGATGCTGTCGGATGTTTACGCATCAGCTTTTGCAAGAGCCTTTTTGGATTCCCAGTATTTGTTGCTAATCCAACATTTGCTTTTCCATCAGGTTTAGGGATCAACCACGCGTACAAACCGGGAGCATAATCCTTTCCAAGATAAACCTCCACCATGTCGGTTTTCAAATCTTTAACGTTTTCCGCTTCAGCCTGCACAGCGCTAACAAGCATATCAGGGCTAGATGCTAGCAAACCTGCCTGCCTCAAAATTCTTGAAGACACCCCCTCAGCATCCACCACAACCTTGGCTGAAAGCCTTTCTCTAGACTTCCCACGCCTAACAATAACGCCTTTCACAAAATCATCTTCAGTTATCAGAGATTCAACCATGGAATTCAGAGAGTAGTGTGCTCCAGCGTCCTCCGCCATCTCATCAACATGTTTATCGAAGAGGACGCGGCTGACAGCGCATGTCACTGGCGAAGAAAGGCGTATGGAAAATTCTTTCCCATTTGGGGAGTAAAAAATTGCGCCGTAGAAGGTGTTTTCAACAATTTCTGAAGGCAGCGGATACAATCCCAAAAGTTTTAGACCGCTGACGCTCAAGTGACCGGCACAATGAGATGGAACGCCGATTTCACCATGCTCCTCAAAAACTCTTACGTTGACTCCGAGTTTTGCAAGATTCAAAGCCGTGAAGGAACCAGACGGCCCACCTCCAACAACAATTACGTCTGAAAAAAGTTTCATGCACTCCACGCTAAACCGTTTGATTCAAGATGGAAGGGCTATCCGCCGGTTACAAGCTCAACTCGTCTCTTCCCACGGGCCATAGAGGTTGTGCGGATTTTCCCACCGATCTCCAATCGCATCAAAAACTCGTTTAAGTCCTTAAAGCCTAAACCTTCAAACTCTTCAGTCAAAGCATCGAAAAGCTCGACATCTGTCATGGCGCCTTTCTTTTTCAAAATTTCCAACAAAACACAGTGGACAGGACGCGTCTTCCAGATTTTAGCGACCATGAACAGGACTCCTAAGCAACGGGTGTCGCTGGTTTCTGCACTTGCCTAACCTTCTGCATAAAGCCCTTGTACCATTTCTCCATGTCCGGCGAAATCGTTGGCCCAATCCCTTTCATCGCTCCCTGAAAATCCTCCATTGAGACTTCTTTAGCGTTAACGTCTCTTCTTAGGGCGTGCATGCCGGCTTCTCTGCAAAAGGCATCTATATCTGCCCCAGAATAATTCTGGGTTGTAGTGACTAAAAGTGCCAAGTCTATGTCGTCGGCCAGCGGCATATCCTTAATGTAGATTTTGAATATTTCAAGTCGACTTTTCTCATCAGGTGCAGGCACATATACCAGCCTGTCAAATCTTCCCGGACGAAGCACCGCTGGATCCACAATGTCTGGTCTGTTAGTGGCGGCTATGACAACTATGTCTTCTAAGGCTAGGATTCCATCCATTTCCGTTAGAAGTTGGCTGATGACACGTTCTGTCACACCGCTATCTGCGAAGCCTAAACCTCTTCGGGGCACAAGGGAGTCGATTTCATCGAAGAATATTACTGCTGGAGCTGCCATCCTAGCTTTTCTGAAGACCTCCCTTATGGCCTTCTCAGACTCTCCAACCCATTTCGAGAAGACTTCCGGACCCTTAATAGTTATGAAGTTGGCTTCACTTTCCGTCGCCACAGCCCTAGCCAAGAGGGTTTTACCGCAGCCAGGAGGCCCAAAAAGCAGGATCCCCTTCGGCGGCCTTATTCCGAGTCTCGTGAAGATCTCTGGGCGTTTCAGAGGCCACTCCACAGCCTCTTTAAGTTCTTGTTTGACTTCTTCTAGTCCACCTATGTCGTCCCAGTGAACCGTTGGCACCTCGATGTATACCTCGCGCATGGCCGTCGGCGTTATCTCCTTGTAAGCGTTGAGAAAGTCCTCCATTCTAATCTCCATCTTTTCAAGCACGCTTGGCGGTACGCGTTGCTCCTCCAAGTTTATTTGCGGCAGATACCTGCGCAGGGCTTTCATGGCTGTTTCTCTGCATAAAGCTGCAAGGTCTGCGCCCGTGTATCCATGGGTCATTTCAGACAATTTTTTAAGGATGACATCCTCTGCTAATGGCATTCCACGGGTGTGAATCTGCAGTATTTCGTATCTTCCTTGCTTGTCTGGGACACCTATCTCGATTTCCCTGTCGAATCTGCCTGGCCTGCGAAGGGCGGGATCTAAAGCGCCTCGCCTGTTTGTGGCGCCTATCACTATGACGTTTCCTCTTCCGGATAAGCCGTCCATTAATGCGAGAAGTTGTGCGACCACACGTCTTTCGACTTCTCCTGTGACTTCTTCACGTTTTGGTGCTATCGCGTCCAGTTCGTCGATGAATATTATGCCTGGAGAATTCTTTTGGCCTTGCTGGAAGATTTCCCTAAGCCTTGCTTCTGATTCTCCATAAAACTTGCTCATTATCTCTGGTCCGTTTATTGAGAAGAAGTTTGCTTCCGATTCGTTTGCTACGGCTCTAGCCAAGAGGGTTTTACCGCAGCCAGGAGGCCCATGAAGCAGCACTCCTTTGGGCGGCTCTATCCCTAACCTCTGGAACAGCTCGGGATGCCTTAGTGGAAGCTCAACCATTTCCCTTACTCTTTGAATTTCCTCGTGTAACCCTCCAATGTCTTCGTATGTTGTTCGCGGCAGTCCTCTTCCTTCAGGCGCTGGCTCGTTTAGAATGGTCAGTCTTGTTTCCGGTGTGACTTTTACAATGCCATGTGGTCGTATCTTTGTCACGGTGAAGGGTATAGCGTGCCCAAGCATCATAACAAGTGTTGTGTCGCCTTCAACAAGTGTTCTTTCCGTTAGGCGGTTTTTAACAAAGTTCATGAAGTCTTCGTCAACGTTCAGTCTCATATCCACCGGTGCCAAGGTGACGTTTAAGGCGTTTTTGACTTTGGCTGGTCTTACAACAACGTATTCGTTTATGGTTACTCCTGCGTTTTTACGGGTGAAACCGTCTATGCGCATTATTTCTCGGTTTTGGTCTTCGCTGTAGGCTGGCCACGCTATGGCTGATGTCGTTCTTTTACCAACTATTTCTACTACATCGCCTGCTGATATGCCGAGTTGCTGCATTGTCCTCTGGTCTATGCGAGCTATTCCCCTTCCAACGTCCCGCTGTCTTGCATCGCCAACACGCAATTGCACTTCAACCAATTAGAACACTTCCATAATCGTGCTGATACTGCTCGAAACAGAGTTTCATTCCTATATAAATGTTTAAGGCTATCTGCTTGTTCTACGCACCATACCAGGTTGCACTTGGCTTATCTCGCTTATCTCTTGAAATTTCTTCTCAAGCTCGTCAAGCACACCAGACTTGTCTTCTGGAATTTTTATGTTGGCGATTAAGACGTTTAAGCCATAGGCTATCGGCTCTTCGCCGAAGCCGTATATCGAAGCGAACTCTGGCAGACAATCCTCAATCTTCTTCTTCAGCTTATCAAAGTCAACGGTTATGTCCACTGGAAATATTTTGTAAGAGACTACAACACTACCCATTTTTCACCCTCCTTCTGCATTCTATGGCCCAACAAAACCGCATTTTGGACACTTATACGGGCGTCCAAACGCTCTGCATTTTGCACAGCGCCTTATCAGGATTTCCCCACAGTTTGGACAAAGAAACTTTGTGGCTTCTGTTCCAGGCGGTATCGGCTTGCCGCAGCTTGTGCACGTAACCAATGTCAGTGCCTCCGTTCTTTCAGTCATTTTCATTCCTCGGTGATGGTCTTGTAATTGGCAAGCTTCCTTATAAACCATGTTCGTTGAACATAATAAGATTACTCTAACGTTAGGACAAATTAGATTTCTTCAGCCACGCGCTAGAGGTTATGCGCCGAGATCAATACTCCAGAGTGCGGGCCTCGTATCCGTCTCGCTCCGGTATTTATTGAACACAAATACTTCGAGTTCACTGACAATCGCGACCACGACTGGATTGAAGAGTACTGTGAGCTGTGTCAGCACTGTGAGAAGGAGTGCCCAAGGTAAGCAACCTATAGCGAGAAGGTAGTCAACATCGACAACGTTCCTAGTGCGGGTGCAATGCGAACCTGCATTGATCGAGAGAGCTGTTTCGAGTATTTCCTAAGGACAATGGGTTGCTCTGTCTGTGCAAAGGTCTGTCCCTTCTCTAATGGGGTGACACCTATGAGCGCCTTAAGCAGTTGTTGAGAAGAAGACGACATGACTATGACACAGACCGTTATCTAGGGCCCGCGCGCGCGGACGATTACACTACATAGTAGTGAATTACCTTTTCCATTCGTTTGGGCAGATCATATTTGGCGGCAAGGCTCTTAATATACTCAACCATCTCCGGATGAATGCGTGCTATGTCTGTCATCGTGACAAGACCTACCAGCTCTTTGTTCTCTACAACTGGCAATTTCTTAATTCTTCTTTCAAACATTAACTTAACTGCTTCTTCCAAACCTGCCTCAGGTTCCACAACTACCAAAGGCTTAGACATAACATCCCCTACAAGTGTCTCATCAGGATTTCGACCTTTGACTACGACTCTCTTCAGAACGTCACGCTCAGTTAATATTCCCACGAAACTTCCTTTCTCCAGCACAACCAAGCAACCTACCTCATGATTATTCATTCGTTCAACCGCCTTCCTCAGATTCACACCAACGTCAACGGTTACTACCTTTGTAACCATCACATCTTTTACCTTCCGCAAGGCCTTCACCTTCCCGGAATATTCAAAGCGTTCAACATTTAAAAAAGTTCACAACCGCGTAATTGACATATGTTCTGCTGCAACTTGCAGAAGTATGCCAATTCACAAGAATTCTAGGGAGTTAACAGAAATCAAAGAGCGAACTATCACCACTAGTCTCAGGTTCTAGTCCTACCTTAGCGTGCAGATAACTTTTATAGGGTTTCGCCAATTAACTCGAATGGTTAAACCAATCTGGGATATGGTTATATGATTTTCAATAGGATCTTTGTCTTGGGGTCAGGAGCTGTAGGTAGCACTTTTGGGGCATTGTTATCGAGAAGAGAAGACGTCACTCTCATTGGAAGGAAAGCACATGTCGATGCGATAAATTCGAATGGCTTGTTTCTCTATGGAGAATTTGAGGGAAAATACAATGTCAAAGCAGATACTGAAATCAGGGAAATACCATCAAACAGTCTAGTAGTCTTATCGACTAAAGTCACGGGTTCTGAGAGAGCGATAGAGGGGATAAGACATCTGGTCAAAAAGGATACGATAATGCTACTTGTGCAGAATGGCCTCGGGATTGAAGAAATCGTCAAGAGAATCCTTCCAGATCACGAAGTCATTAGAGCCGTGGCGACGTTGGGAGCGGAATTTCTCGAACCCGGAAAAATCTCAAATGTCGTCTTGATAAGAATCGATCTCGAAAAATCAAGGAGCTCAGAAAAGATAGCTGCATTGCTAAAAGATTGTGGACTCGTCGCGGAGATCTCGGATAACATAAACATTCAGGTATGGACGAAATTAACGATAAACAGTGTGTTGAATCCTTTAACGGCAATCTTTCAGGTTAGAGGTAATGAAATCATAACTGATGCTTTGAAGCCAGTCAGACACGGCATAGTGGATGAATGTTTGGGAGTTGCCGAAGCGGAAGGAATCGAGATAGATCCGACCATTAAGGAAATGATAGATGAGGGAGTGTCCAATTTTTTCAATTACTCCTCGATGTGTCAAGACATGTTCAAAAAGAAGAAAACTGAGATAGATTTCTTGAATGGAAAGGTTGTTGAACTCGGTAAAAAACACAATATTCCAACGCCTTTCAATGAGTCAATGGTCTCGTTTATCAAATTCCTAGAGAGAAGAAGAATTAAATTTTAATTCTCTCTCTGCCATAATAGTAGTTACTCTATTTATCTGGATGTTCAAATCAAGAGACTATTGTTTCTTCAGAAATGCGTACAATATAGCCAAAACTCAAAGACCTTCACATATTTTTTTTCTGACGTCCTCAGTCAATTTTATTTCTGTATTCCTTAGCCTTGAAATCAATTCTTCCATTACTTTTATAGCGCGCGCGCTACACCACAAAGCTTGTTGCACGACTCATAATAAAATCCTTTTTTGGAATGCCCCACCCCCCTGCGCCACGCGAGGCGTGTTGATTGCAAAACCTTATGAAGAGTAATGTAATATTAGGATTGACCAGAAGGTTTGGAGGTGAGTTAATGGGGGAAGATCTCATTTTAGCGACGATGCCCATGATTCCGAAACGTGAAGTTGAGGAAGTTTTCGGAATCATATATGGTTCCAGTACGAGGACAAGGGGATTGGGAGGTAGATTTGTTTCAGGCATTCAGGCTATTACTGGAGGAAAAGGCACAGCATACGCAGAGGAAATTGAAAAAGCACGAAAAGAGGCTCTAGAAGATCTAAAGAATGAAGCTAAGAAATTGGGAGCTAACGGAGTTCTCTCTATAGACTTTGAAACGGCAGAGATTTTGGAAGGATTTATACTCGTAACTGCTTACGGGACAGCCGTTAAACTGAAATGAAGCGACTACAGTTAACAGTCAACCTTTTTTTCCTTCAACAAACGCGCGAGCGAGATTTCTAGATGGGCAATTCTGGGAGTCCATGCTTGACGTTCATCCCTGAAATACTTAGCCAACAGCTAAGCGCGCGCTATGAGGCGAAATTCCTCGATTTACATGACAGCATTCCATATGTTTACCGAGTGTGTAGCGGGTACTATAAGTCTCGTGAACTCATGGTAAAGTGTCGTCATGAAATCTTTGTCTTGCATTATCCTATTCGTCCACTTTTCACATTCTGCCATGTTCTCAAACTCCCAAACTTCAACATACCCACCGAAGTTACCACCAAGCATTTGAGCGAATAGTCTCCATGATTTTGCCTCTTTGAACTTCTCTGCGTTCTTTTCTTTCCATTCAACAAATTTCTTCGCGAACGCCATAAACTCCGCCTGCTTTTCTGGTTTTACTACATATGTCTCCACCATGAAAATAGTCATTCTTTCACCTCCTCCCTTCTATAGACCGATTTTATCGGAAAGTTGTATTGATAATTAGCGCACACTCTTAATAGGAAGGAATTAAATTTTATGAAGGGAAGGGGTTTGGGGAAACCGTAGGTTTCCTGAGTGAAGTTTGAGAGAGAGAATTAAATTTTAATTCCTTCCTTCCCGCTCGCGCGCACTGATTAGTTCTGTCTATCCGATGAACTCTTCTAGAATTTGATTAAATTCCTCGGGTTTTTCAATCATCACTGTGTGACCACTGTCTGGTATAATATGCAATTCTGAGCTTTTGATCTCTCTATTTAGGTATCGGCTTGCTTCCAGGTTTACTTTGTCTTTTTCACCCACAATAATCAGTGTTGGTATGTCTATTTTGGAAACCTTGTCTCTGACATCGTA
>Ga0224506_10001077_pt1 | contig 20081 bp, 19 predicted proteins | sample SF_Jan12_sed_USG_2_FD_169108 | JGI IMG/M metagenome (GOLD analysis project Ga0224506, IMG submission 169108) | Sediment microbial communities from San Francisco Bay, California, United States - SF_Jan12_sed_USGS_8_1 | ecosystem: Environmental > Aquatic > Marine > Sediment | place: USA... | reverse complement strand
CCACATCTTTGCCCAACAGTTTGGGGATATTGCTCAGGCGAATCAGTGGTGTATTTCCTTCACCCAGGCTGATAATACGGGTGTCATCATGCACGGGCAGGCGGTCACGGTATTTGTCGATGAGTCCAGTATAACGGGGACGAAAAGGCATGTTACTCTCCTAAAACTCGTTAAATTCTATTTGGCATCCAGTGATTCCATACGGATGCGCTTCACGGCACCGTTGATGGTATCCAGGGCTTCAATTTTAGCAATGGCGGCATTCATCTGCTTTTCCACCACGCGATGGGTCAGCATTATGATGTTGGCAAAGGCATCATCTTCCACTGGCTCTTTCTGAATAATGGCTTCGATGCTGATATCGCTTTCTGCCAGAATACTGGCCACTTTGGCCATCACACCGGGTTTGTCCTGCACCGACATACGCAGGTAATAAGCGGTTTCCACATCATCCATGGACAGGATGGGATCGTTGGCTAGTGAATCGGCCTGGAAAGCCAGATGCGGCACACGATTTTCAGGATCGGATGTCAGGGCTCTCACCACATCGACTACATCACCGACCACAGCAGAGGCCGTGGGCTCTGCACCTGCACCGGCTCCATAGTAAAGTGTTGGGCCTACCGCATCACCCATAACAAGAACGGCATTCATTACACCATCCACATTTGCGATCAGCCGACGTTCCGGAATCAGAGTCGGATGAACACGCAATTCAAAGCCCTTATCAGTACGGCGTGCCACACCCAGGTGCTTAATGCGATAACCCAGCTCTTCGGCATAGGCCACATCTTCACGGGTAATCGTGGTTATGCCTTCGGTGAAGGTCTTTTCAAACTGCAGAGGAATACCAAAGGCAATTGAAGCCAAAATAGTCAGCTTATGGGCCGCATCAATCCCTTCCACATCAAAAGTAGGATCAGCTTCGGCATAACCCAGGGCCTGGGCTTCTTTGAGGACATCATCAAAGTCACGGCCCTTGTCCTTCATTTCAGTGAGAATGAAGTTGCCTGTGCCATTGATGATTCCGGCCAGCCACTGGATCTGGTTACCGGCCAGGCCTTCACGAATGGCCTTGATAATAGGGATACCGCCAGCCACGGCCGCTTCAAAGGCCACCATGACGCCCTTCTGTTGTGCCTTGGCAAAAATGTCGTTACCGTGCTTTGCGATCAGGGCTTTGTTGGCAGTGACCACATGCTTGCCCTGCTCAATGGCCTTGTTCACCATCTCCAGTGCCAGACCGTCACCACCGATGAGTTCGATGACGATTTCGATTTCGGGATTGTTGACTACTTCATTGGGATCAGTGGTCAACTGAATACCATCGGTGTCACAGATACGGGGCTTGTTCAGGTCACGTGCCGCGGCGTGGACAATTTCGATACCACGGCCAGCACGACGGGCAATCTCTTCAGCATTACGTTTGAGTACATTGACGGTCCCGCCGCCAACTGTCCCCAGACCGAGTAACCCAACTTTTACAGGATTCACTCATCCTCTCCTTACAACTATTTATTAAACTTACGAAACATCTCGCGTATACCACGTACCGCCTGACGTGTGCGGTGCTCATTCTCAATCAAGCCAAAGCGTACATGGTCATCACCATATTCCCCAAACCCAATTCCGGGTGATACAGCTACCTTCGCTTCTTTCAGAAGCAACTTGGAAAACTCCAGTGATCCCATTTCTTTGAAGGCATCCGGAATTGGAGCCCAAACGAACATGGTGGCCTGCGGTTTTTTCACCTTCCAGCCCAGCGCATTCAGGCCGTCGCATAATACATCACGGCGGCTCTGATACATATCTCTGATTTCCCGGACACAATCCTGTGGTCCCTCAAGGGCAGTAATCGCAGCCACCTGGATAGGGGTAAACATACCGTAATCGAGATAAGACTTCATCCGGGCCAGGGCCGCCACCAGGGTAGGATTGCCCACCATGAAACCGACTCGCCAGCCGGGCATATTGTAACTCTTTGAGAGGGAATAAAACTCCACAGCCACCTCTTTTGCCCCCTCAATTTGCATGATCGAAGGCGATTTATAGCCATCAAACACGATATCTGCATAGGCCAGATCATGAATCACCCATATTTCATGCTCGCGGGCAATGGCAATCACCTTCTCGAAGAAATCCAGCTCGACACACTGGGCAGTAGGGTTGCCGGGGAAGTTCAGCACCAGCATCTTGGGTTTGGGCCAGGAGTCCTTGATGGCCTTTTCCAGTTCCTCAAAAAAGTCGACCCCTTGGATTAGAGGCACATGGCGAATATCTGCCCCGGCGATAATAAAACCATAGGGGTGAATCGGATAGGCTGGGTTGGGCACCAGTACCGCATCCCCCGGCCCCACCGTAGCCATGGCCAGGTGGGCCAGCCCCTCTTTCGAGCCTATGGTGACAATGGCTTCGGAATCAGGATCCAGATACACATCAAATTTGTCTTTGTACCAGTTGCAGATGGCACGACGTAAACGAGGAATGCCCTTAGACAGGGAATAGCGGTGGGTATCATCACGCTGTGCTGCCTCGACCAGTTTGTCGACAATGTGCTTTGGTGTGGGCTGATCAGGATTGCCCATGCCAAAGTCGATAATATCCTCGCCCCGCGCTCGAGCAGCGGCCTTCAGTTCGTTAACGATATTAAAAACATAAGGCGGTAAACGTTTAATCCTGGGAAATTCGTCTTTCAAGCGAGTGTCCTGATGTTCTAGTCTTCTACTGCCGGACGACAGGCGCCCGGAAAAGCTGCTAACATTACCGGCTCGTGTTGCTAGCGTCAATCAGCCCAATGGGTGGAAGGATTTGATACACAATGAAATTTACGCTTGATACCGCACAGGGCATCTTGATTCACTCCAGCCAGCCAGGTGAACTTATCCTGAAAATACCCGCTGATGAACCCGGCAAACCCCATATTAAGCAATCCTTTTCATCAAGCCTGATTCTCGGAGACACAAACCAGCCTGAGATCTGGGCTATTACTGACGTTGTTCAGCTCACAGAAAAGCATTTTGAGAAAGCCTGGCAAAACCAGCCAGATATTGTGTTGTTGGGTACAGGCCAACGCCTGCAGTTTCCTGAAATGGAAATCCGTCAGCAGTTTGGACTAAAGGGAATCGGCTTAGAAGTAATGGATACAGCAGCCGCCAGCCGTACTTATAATGTGCTGGTGGCTGAAGATCGGAGTGTAATGGCGTTTTTGATCGTGAATTGAAACACGGTGATCACTGCAGCAGTGCATCGCCCGAGTAACCATCTTTCTCAAGAATTTCACGTAACTTGCGCAAAGCTTCAATCTGAATCTGACGAACTCGCTCACGAGTTACACCAATGCTGGCACCCACTTCCTCCAAAGTCGCCACATCATGACCATTCAAACCAAAGCGGCGTTCCACCACTTCACGCTGTTTGTCGGTCAGTTGGTTTAACCAGTCTTCGATATTACCCTTCACATCATCGTCCTGCAGCATCAGCACAGGGTCGGTGTTGTTTTCATCGGGGATGGCATCTAACAGGGAGTTGTCTGAATCACGCCCCATGGGAGTATCCACAGACGCAATACGCTCGTTCAGACCCAACATGCGTTTCACGTCATCGATGGGTTTATCCAGTAAAGCGGCAATTTCTTCCGGGCTGGGCTCATGATCCAGGGTCTGAGCCAGATGGCGAGCAGCACGCAAGTAAATATTGATCTCTTTTACTACATGAATAGGCAAGCGGATTGTACGGGTTTGATTCATGATGGCCCGTTCAATGGTCTGGCGTATCCACCAGGTGGCATAGGTCGAAAAACGGAAACCACGTTCAGGATCAAATTTTTCCACGGCACGAATCAGCCCCAGGTTGCCCTCTTCAATCAGATCCAGCAGGGCCAGGCCTCGATTGAGATAGCGACGTGCAATCTTCACCACCAGGCGTAGATTACACTCGATCATTTTCTTGCGACCGGATTCATCGCCCTTGCGGGCCAGGCGGGAATAATAGACCTCTTCTTCAGCCGTCAGCAGGGCCGAATATCCAATTTCACTCAGATAGAGTCGTGTGGCGTCGAGTTGTCCATCGGGAACTTCACCAGGTGAATAGGAAACGCTCTCTTCTTCAACTTCATCCTCTTTGACAGGATCAAGAATAGCATCGCTGTCATCCAGCGTTTCTATGTCGTCGTTGAAGTCTTGCTTTTTCTCAGCTCGGTTATTCGTCTGTTTCATGGTCTCCCTTTAACCCGCTGTCAGCCAAAAGTCTTTAATTATGATTGTCATTTGGGCAAAAACTTAAAAGGATTTTCTGGCGTACCGTTTCGTCGTATTTCGAAATGAAGTTTCACCTTATCCGTCCCCGTATCACCCATATCGGCAATACGCTCACCTTTCTTTACTTTTTCTCCTTCTTTTACACGAAGGCGATTATTATGAGCGTATGCACTTAAAAAAGTTTCATTGTGTTTGATGATAATAAGCTTTCCATAGCCCCTAAGTCCACTCCCACTATACACAACATAACCAGCCTCTGCAGCATATATAGGTACTCCTCGACGACCCCCAATATCAATTCCTTTTTGCCCCGGATCTGAGGCTGAAAAACGGCTTAGAATAGGGCCTTTAGTAGGCCATTCCCAGCTTAAAACTTGTGAACCAGGTCTCGTTTTTACCTCAGGTTTATAAACCGTAGAATGATTTGCTGGATGTTTTGAATTGTTAACATTTGTATCTTTTTTTGTATAACGGGTTCTAATCCGAGTGGGCCGTTTAACCCGAAGCCTCTGTTGTGGATAAATCGTGTAGTGATTATCAATGTTATTCCAACGGGCCAGCTGCCGGTAATCCTGTCGATATTGAAATGCGATGGAATACAGGGTTTCACCTGCCTTGACGACGTGTTCAGTATTATTTGACTGACCACTCTCCCCACTGTAATACCCTTTTGAATACACTCCAGTATGGCTACAGCCCATGTGCATTACTGATATCAATATGATCAGAATGATCGGTAAAGGCATAGGCAAATTATATGTACAGCAGGTAAACCACAATCAGGGCAAGTATGACGATCCAACCCAGTTGATCGATATACTGACGCAGGGTTTTTTCCATTTTTTCACCCCCCCAAACCATCAGTCCCGCAACCAGATAAAAACGGGCACCTCGCCCTATTGCAGATGCCAGCACAAAGGGAAGAAACGCCATGCCAATCACCCCGGCGGTTATTGTGAAAATTTTATAGGGGATGGGGGAAAATCCGGCCAGGAATACAACCCAGAATCCCCATTTTTCAAACCATGCGCGCGCTTTAAGATAAGTATCCCAGTAACCTGCACTATGCAAAAGGGGTTCGATTAACTCAAAGGCGAACGCCCCAATAAAATAACCCGCGATACCACCTAAAACCGAAGCCACTGTTGTTAATAAAGCGAATCGCCATGCCTGAGCTGGCTGCGAGAGAGACATTGGTGCCAACATGACATCAGGTGGAATTGGAAAAAAAGAGGATTCGGCAAAACTCAGGCCGGCCAGATACCGAGGAGCATGTTTATGTTTGGACCAGAGCATGACCTTTTCGTATAACTTGCTAAAAAGCTTCACTGTTGTATTCCTTCTTTCAAGGGCACAAAGCTGACCCTGTCTAATAACTGCCGATGAAATTCTTCACCTTCTCGCGTAACCAACATCAATTGCTGTGCACCTGATGGTCCGGCTGGTAAAATCAATTTACCACCATCGGACAATTGCTCAAGTAGCTCATGTGGAATTTCTACTGGTGCAGCGGTCACAATGATAGCTTCAAACGGCCCCATATCCTTCCAGCCAAGATGTCCATCACCCAGTAAATATCTTATGTTATGTAGATTTAAACCACCCAAACGCAGACGCGCCTGCTCGAGCAGGGCTGAAATTCGCTCGATACTGTATACCTCGTCAACCAGTTGAGCCAAAACAGCCGTTTGATATCCTGAACCTGTGCCAATCTCCAGCACCTTCCGCGGCCTGGCCCCTTCAAGCAAAGCTTCTGTCATTCTAGCAACGATATAAGGTTGCGATATAGTCTGACCATGACCAATTGGTAAAGCTGTGTCTTCATACGCGCGGCTGCTAATGGCTTCATCCATGAAGATATGTCGAGGTGTATTCCTAATGACATCCAGCACCTGCTCATTCCTGATTCCCTCAGACTTCAGGCGATCAACCAAACGATCTCGGGTTCGTTGGGATGTCATACCAATCCCATTAAGTTCCACGCTCATTTCAACACACCGTCAAGCAATTCGGATATTTCATCCACCAGATTATGTCGTGTGAGATCGACCTGTAATGGTGTGACGGAGACATAGTGATTCTTGATGGCATGAAAATCCGTTCCCGGTCCTGCATCCTGCTCCTGTCCTGGAGGGCCAACCCAGTAGATATCACGCCCTCTGGGATCCTGAGATTTGATTATGGGTTCAGCTTTGTGTCGATGTCCCAGACGGGTCGCCTGAATCCCTTTTATCTGATTCAGAGGAAGATTTGGCACATTCACATTCAAAATCACATCGCTGGGAAAAGCCCCGGCTTGCATCTTTTTGACCAGTGAAACGGCGATTTGGGCTGCCGTGGCATAATGTTCCAGCTCTGGGCCTACCAGGGAAATGGCCATGGCCGGATAGCCCAGGAAACGCCCCTCCATGGCAGCGGCAACCGTTCCAGAATACAGAACATCATCCCCCAAATTACCACCGGCATTAATCCCGGCAACCACCATATCCGGCTCCTGTTCAAGCAATCCGGTAATGGCCAGGTGCACACAATCGGTGGGTGTGCCATCAACCCTAATAAATCCATTATCCATACGTTTTGCGCGGATGGGGAGTTCTAAGGTCAGGGAATTGCTGGCTCCGCTACGATCTCGATCAGGAGCCACTACGGTAATATCAATCTCTTTGGCAAACTCGGCGGCGAGACAGTTAATTCCAGGTGCCTCATAGCCATCATCATTACTAATCAGAATGTGCATTTATCTACTACTTGCCTTCTTGTGCTGGAGTTCTTGCCCACTACGGCATGAATTGTTTTACTATACTCGAAAAAAACCGATTTCTCACTATGACAAAAAAGCCGGACCCACCAGAAAATGAACATGACTTATTCCGGGAGCTGATGGACGATGTCAGGCCATTGCAGCAGGACAAGACTGCCCCGTATCGGCCAAAAAAGCCTCCCCGACCCATCAAACGCGAACAAGATGAAAAACAAGTCATAAGAGATATGATGAGTGATCCTGTTTCCATCGACGAACTGGAAACCGGAGAAGAGTTATTGTTCAGTCGCTCAGGCATCCAGCCCAATGTGATGCGTAAACTCAGACGTGGTCAATTCAGTATCGAAGCAGAACTCGACCTGCATCGTTTAACCTCCGATCAAGCCCGCCAGGCGGTTGCTGAATTCCTACCCGAAATGAGCCAACTGGATAAGCGCTGTGTGAGAATTATCCATGGTAAGGGCCATGGTTCCTTCAATAAAACACCCGTCATAAAAAACAAGCTTAATCACTGGTTACAGCAACGTGATGAAGTACTGGCCTTTTGTTCTGCTCGGCCTGTTGATGGAGGTACCGGGGCCATATATGTTCTGTTAAGAAAATCAAAACGATAGAACCATTTAAATATCCCCAACCCTAAAGAATTTTGGGTTTTATCCCGATATATTAGATTAAGAATCAGTCTGCTCAAATACATCGCACCATTGACGAGAACCCTTACCCGGATGAAAACCCTTTTCAAACCAGCGATATACCTAGTAAACCGCGTAAATATCACGGTTAAATTTCTTTTTCTCAATCTCCTCTTTTTTCTCGCTATTTTAACCCTGTCTGTATTTGTGATTAACAATATCAATGTCAAAATCAGTACATATGAAAAAGAACGTATTGGACTGGAGTACGCGAATAGATTATTGCCATTATTAAAATTCATCCCTCAACACCGAGGGATGACCAATGGCTATCTCAATGGTGCTGAACACTTTAAAGAAAAAATTCTTGATAGACGGAAAAACATTGATATCAATTTTGCAAACGTTAGTGCGTATGATGCTTCCCATGCAACAACTCTGAAAACTGGCGATAGATTAAATAAAATCATCACCGAATGGGAACGAATAAAATCCACGGCATTTAATGAACCTGCCCCGGAAATATTCAAGGCCCACACCCTACTCATGGAAGAAGTCTTTGAACTGCTGGAACACACGGCCGAAACATCAACGTTAATTCTGGATACACACTCAGACACTTTTAACCTTGTTAATGTTGCTATTGAACACTTGCCTGCACTAACCGAAGTACTGGGACGAGGCAGAGGTTTGGCTACCGGAATAGCGGCAAGAAAATCTATTACGATCAAAGAAACTATTCAACTTTCTGTGATTACAGGGACGATCAATAATGAGCAGTCTGAACTTGAAAAACATGCCAATCTGGCTCTAGCACTTAATCCAGCTCTAAAAGACGCCTTACAGGATTTGATTTCCAATGGTATCCAAAATAGTAAAAAGTTTACTAACAATTTACAGGAAAATATTCTAAATACTGAAACCATCACAATTGAAGGTGGTGATATATTTAAATCTGGCACAGATACTATCGCAACACTATTTCAGTTATTTGATGCTGTTATCCCTGTAATTAACCAACAAATTGACGATCGAATTCACACGGAGACTTTAAGACGAAACATAGAAATAGTCATTACTGCCTTTATCAACCTACTGTTACTCTACTTCTCAATCGGATTTTATTATTCAATTCGAATTAGCATTCATCAAATTGGAGATGCCACCCAGCAATTATCTGAAGGAGACCTGACAACACGTTTACACCTTGATACTCACGATGAAATGAGTCAAATTGCGACTAACTTTAATAACATGGTGGAAAAATTTGAGGCGCTAATTCAACAAATCATCAGCGCCACAACACAAATGGCCGCAGCATCGGAAGAGCTATCCTTGATTGCGAAAGATAGTTCAACAAATATTGAACGACAACGAATGGAAACAGACCAGGTTGCCACTGCGATGAATGAAATGTCGGCAACTGTACAGGAGGTTGCTAGAAATGCCTCATCTGCTGCTGGCTCTGCAAATAGTGCTGACAATGATGCCCAGGGAGGCAAAGTCATTGTGCAACAAACATCTGAAGCTATATCGCAGTTGGCAAAGGAAGTCGAAAATGCGTCGGAAGTAATTCATACCGTTGAAGCGGATAGTGAACAAATTGGAACCATCCTGGATGTTATTAAAGATATTGCTGAACAGACAAACCTGCTTGCCCTGAATGCAGCGATTGAAGCGGCACGAGCAGGTGAACAGGGTCGTGGTTTTGCCGTTGTTGCAGATGAAGTCAGAACATTAGCCAGCCGAACCCATCAATCGACTGAAGAAATTGAACAGATGATTACACAACTGCAGGCTGGTGCACAAAAAGCGGTTACCACCATGGAATCAGGTAGGGAAAAAGCTCAGAACGGTGTAGAAAAGGCTAATGAAGCAGCGGAGGCGCTTGAGGCTATCACTCGTGCTGTGACAACCATCAATGAAATGAACAGCCAGATTGCCAGTGCAGCCGAAGAACAGAGTTCAGTTGCGGAAGAGATGAGTCGCAACATAACCAGCATCAGCCAGGTATCAGAACAAACCGCAGAAGGGGCCAAACAGACAACGAATTCTAGTGAGGAACTGGCGAAACTGGCATCTCAATTACAGGAACTCATCGCTCAGTTTAAGATTGACTCCTAGGAATAATAGACGCTTCGAGTAATTCACGTATTACAGCATTGGCATAGCATCCCTTATACAGAGTAAATTCAATAAGCAACTGGTCCATCTCTTGATATCCCCAACTTAAATCCATCACATGGCTACGTAATGATCGTCTTTCTGCTGACACGCCTGCCTTTTCCAATCCAAGGCACAAGTCCGTAAACTCACCCAGCATAGCTTTTTCCATTTCCGAAACATCAGTGACAATTTGATTTCTCATTTTTCCAGGTAAAGGCCCACTTGGCTGTATATCCCATTCCAGTAAACGCTTTTGCAAGACATCATCAATCTCTTCTGCAATAAAATGGCTTCTAGAGCCACTTAACAATACATCCTCACCCTTTAGTAGAGTATTCCAGTTTTCAGCTTTTACCCTTTCATTGAGAACATGATTGAATAACATAGAACGAGCTGCAGACAAATACAGACTGTGTTTATGTCGGTCTTTCACCCTCTTGCCCTCAATAAGCATCTCACGGGCTTTATCGATATTCTGGCCACCATGACCAAAGCGTTGTTCAGTAAAATAATTGGGTACACCAGTCTCCTGAATCAGTTGTAATCGGGTTTCTATTTCATCCCTGTCACCCTGTAGTTCTTTCAGAAGAATTTTAAAACGATTTGCCTTCAGACTGCCCCGCTTTAATTTACGTCCATGCCGAGACCATCGTAATACCGTGATTTCTTCATCATTAATCCCACTCCAGTTCAGTTCCTCTTTACCGGGTAGGCGCACACTGAACCATTGTGTCGTAACAGCAAAGCGATCCTTCAAACCGGCGTAGCTGACATCCCGTGGGTGGACATTGGCAAATCTGGATAACTTACGGGCCACCCAGTCGGTATTGGCATCTCGCTTTCTGATCTGTAACAGGACATGCTCACCCTCACCATCAGGTTCAAAACCAAGCATCTCATCGACCTGAAAGTCTTCTGGTTCGCAGCGCCATGTAGCAGAGGCATTTAGACGCGGCCAAGCATAGGCCAGTTGATCCATTGCGTATGTCATACAAGATAAGAGTCAGGTTTAATCGATAGTTTGCAAAAGCACTACAGCCTGAGCAGCTATGCCTTCACCTCGGCCGGTAAAACCCATTTTCTCGGTGGTTGTTGCCTTGATACTGATATTGTCGATATCAGTCTGGCAATCCGCAGCAAGATTTTCCCGCATTAACTGAAGGTGAGGTGCCATTTTAGGGGCCTGGGCAATAACAGTCATATCCGCATTAACCAGTTGATAGTTCTTCTCCTGTAATAACTCCATCACATGACGAAGCAGGATTCGGCTATCGATCTCTTTGAAATCATCACTGGTATCAGGAAAGTGTTTACCAATATCTCCAAGTGCTAACGCGCCTAACAGAGCATCGCATAATGCATGGATCAGTACATCACCATCGGAATGGGCCTCCATGCCTTTTTCAAAAGGTATGCTCACACCACCGATGATTAGCTTATCGCCCTCTTTAAAACGGTGGGCATCAAAACCCTGTCCTATGCGTAGCATTTAACCTCCATCATCAAGTCCTTCAGTTGCAACATCCATTTGTGACTCACTCTGATATTGCAAATAAAAATCGGCCAGGGCCAGATCTTCTGGTCGAGTAATTTTTATGTTATCACCATGCCCTTCCAGCATCAGAGGTGAGAATCCCGCATGTTCCATGGCCGAGGCTTCATCGGTTACCAGAAATTGATCGTTCAATGCCTGCTCCAGTGCCTGATTCAATAATCCATAGCGAAACATCTGTGGTGTCAGGGCGTGCCAGAGATTATCTCTATCCACGGTTTTCTGAACCTGGTTCTTTTGATTGGTCCGTTTCATAGTATCACGCACCGGCATACCCAACAGTCCTCCGGACTCATGGCGATTGAGGCTTTGGATCATCATATTGATATCATCGATACGCACACAGGGACGTGCCGCATCGTGCACCAGCACCCAGTCATCGGATGTGCATTTTCCTTTAAGGGCATACAGTCCATTCTGAACCGTGTGGCAACGTTCAGTTCCACCATGTACGACATTTAATGGTTTTGTAAGATCCAGATTTAATTCAGGCCACCAGGGATCGTCTTTGGCAATTGCCACTACAATACCTTCGATCAGTTCAATCTGGGAGAGTCGCTGCAGGGTATGTTCGATGATGGTCTTACCGTGCAATTTCAGATACTGCTTGGGAATATCACTGCCCATGCGCTTGCCAATGCCGGCAGCAGGTACGATAGCCCAATATGTGTGTTTTGAATTTGCCATGAACAGGCTTTACTTTGGTTCTACAACCTGAATGAAGGTCTCGCCTTCTTTAATCATTCCCAGCTCATTACGAGCACGTTCTTCAATCGCATCCAGGCCCTGCTTCAGGTCAACCACTTCGGCTGCCAGGGAGGCATTGCGTTCCTTGAGGCGATCATTTTCCAGTTGCTGTTTTTTTACGTCCTGTTGCAGGCGCCAGGCTGTGGCGAGGCTACCCTCGCCAACCCAGAGATCGTATTGCAGCAATACAAACAGCAGTGCAAGTATGCTTAGTAGTATGCGCAATACGATTCCTCCATATTTATTTATCTAAATTGTAGAACGCTTTTAAACCAGGATAGTTGGCTTTTGAACCCAGTGCTTCAACAATTCTAATCAACTGGTTGTACTTGGCAACACGATCCGAGCGTGACATGGAGCCGGTTTTGATCTGACCACAGCTTGTGGCAACGGCAAGATCGGCAATGGTGGTATCTTCGGTCTCACCAGAGCGATGTGACATGACAGCGGTATAACCGGCCTTCTTGGCCATAGCAACAGCCGCCAGGGTCTCACTCAGGGTACCGATCTGGTTCACCTTGATCAGGATAGAGTTACCAATACCCTTCTCAATACCTTCCTTGAAGATCTCGGTATTGGTCACGAACAGGTCATCACCGACGAGTTGTACTTTCTTACCCAGGCGTTCCGTCAGTTCCTTCCAGCCTTCCCAGTCATCCTCGGCCAGGCCGTCTTCGATACTAATGATAGGATACTTGTTGACCCAGTCTTCCAGCACATCGATAAACTCACTGGCAGTTAAGGTCTTGCCTTCTGATGACAGGACATATTTACCGTCTTTGTAGAATTCGCTACTGGCGGCATCGATGGCGATATAGATATCTTTACCGGCCTTATAACCCGCCATGTCGATGGCTTCCAGAATCACTTCAATGGCCGATTCATTGGATGACAGGTTTGGCGCGAAGCCACCTTCGTCACCTACAGCGGTATTCATGCCCTTGCCATCCAGTACCTTCATCAGGGCATGGAAGACTTCTGCCCCCATACGAATAGCTTCGTTAATGTTTGCAGCACCCACCGGCATGATCATGAATTCCTGCAGGTCGATACTGTTATTGGCATGTTCACCGCCGTTGATGATGTTCATCATGGGCACCGGCATCGCAAAAGAAGACTCTGTGGCGAGGTATTCATACAGTGGCTTGCCAGCATCCGCGGCAGCCGCCTTGGCGCAAGCCATGGAGACGGCCAGCAGGGCATTGGCGCCAAGTTTGCTTTTGTTATGAGTCCCATCCAGTTTGATCATGGTGTCATCAATGTTCTGTTGATCGCTGGCATCTTGCCCAACCAGGGCCTTGGCAATCTCATTATTCACATGACCTACCGCCTTGGTAACACCCTTGCCACCAAAACGGGATTTGTCTCCATCGCGCAGTTCAATCGCCTCACGGGCACCAGTGGAGGCACCGGATGGTACCGCGGCACGGCCCATCACACCGGATTCCAAAATCACATCGGCCTCAACGGTGGGGTTACCACGGGAATCAATAATCTCTCTCGCTATAATTTGTTTAATCTTGCTCGACATCGTCTTTACTTTCTCTCTTCTCAGTTCATCTTCAATTTCAGGGCATCAATTCACTTTCGATAAACCCATTTGCTTTCACCACGCTGTCTAATTGCTGCAGTGTAGTTAACAGTCTTTCCATCATAGGTAAGGGCCAGGCATTGGGGCCATCACTCAAGGCTTTTGCAGGATCAGGATGGGTCTCCATAAATAAGCCGGAAACGCCAGCTGCGACTGCAGCTCGTGCTAACACAGGGACAAACTCACGTTGACCACCGGAGGTGCCGCCCTGACCACCGGGCTGTTGTACGGAGTGTGTGGCATCGAATACAACAGGACATCCGGTCTGACGCATAATGGCCAATCCACGCATATCAGATACTAAGGTGTTATAACCAAATGAGGCACCACGTTCACAGAGCATGATCTGTTCATTCCCTACTTCACGTGCCTTCTCGACTACATTGACCATATCCCAGGGGGCCTGGAACTGGCCTTTCTTGATATTGACCGGGATACCCTGCTTAGCAACGCTTTGAATGAAGTTGGTCTGGCGTACCAGGAAGGCCGGTGTCTGCATCACATCAACGACCGATGCCACTTCTTCTAAGGGTGTATCTTCGTGTACATCAGTTAAGACCGGCACACCAATCTCATCTTTAACCTTCTGTAAAATTCGCAGCCCCTCTTCAAGGCCCAGGCCTCGAAAACTTTTGGTCGACGTTCTATTGGCCTTATCGAAAGAGGATTTATAAATTAACGGAATGCCCAGTTTGCTGGTCATCTCTTTTAACAGACCGGCGGTATCCAGAGCCAGTTGCTCACTTTCGATTACACATGGTCCTGCAATCAGGAAAATAGGCTGGTCGATACCGACATTGAAACCACATAACTTCATTCATTCACCATTTATTTTATTTTTCTTTATGGTCACGGGCCGCCTGAATAAATCCACTAAACAGGGGGTGTCCGTCACGAGGCGTCGAGGTAAATTCGGGGTGGAACTGACAAGCCACAAACCAGGGATGATCCGGCACTTCAACCACTTCTACCAGGCTTTCGTCTTCTGATGTACCGGCAATAATCAGTCCGGCCTGCTGTAACTGATCACGATAGTTGTTATTGAATTCGTAACGGTGGCGATGGCGCTCAGTAATCATATCTCTGGCGTACAGGTTTCTGATACGCGTGCCTGACTTCAATTTACAGGCCTGGCCACCGAGACGCATGGTGCCACCCAAATCTGAATCTACGGAGCGTATTTCCTTATTGCCGTTGGCATCTACCCATTCCGTAATGAGAGCAATGACTGGGTGCGGTGTTTTACTGTTGAACTCAGTACTATTGGCATCCTTCAAGCTGGCAACATTACGAGCATATTCAATCACAGCCACCTGCATACCCAGGCAGATACCAAGGTATGGAACTTTTTTCTCGCGAGCATACTGGGCTGCAATGACCTTACCTTCCACACCGCGTTCACCAAAACCACCAGGAACCAGAATGGCGTCTACCTCATTCAGGCAATCCGTGCCCTTGGTCTCCAGTGTTTCAGAATCAATATAGACAATTTTCACCTTGGTACGAGTGTGTACACCAGCATGGATAAGAGACTCACTCAAAGATTTGTAGGCCTCGGTGAGATCCATGTATTTCCCAACCATCGCGATGGAAACTTCCCCGGTTGGGTTCTCCATGGCCTCGATGAAGGCCTTCCAGTCAGACAGGTCAGACTTCTTACCGGGCAGCTTCATTTTATCCACCACGATGTCATCCAGCCCCTGCTCAGCCAACATCATGGGAATACGATAAATGGTATCAGCGTCCAGCGCTTCGATTACCGCACGCTCTTCCACGTTAGTGAACAGGGCAATCTTACGTTTTTCATCTTCAGGAATGGGACGATCGGAACGACACAGCAGGATGTCAGGCTGAATACCGATGGAACGCAGTTCTTTTACCGAGTGTTGCGTTGGCTTGGTTTTGATTTCGCCAGCGGTCGGGATATAGGGCAACAGGGTCAGGTGCATAAACAACGCATTTTCATGGCCCAACTCGACACCCATCTGGCGAATCGCTTCCAGAAATGGCAGGGATTCGATGTCACCTACGGTACCACCAATCTCTACCATGGCCACATCATAGCCTTCGGCTCCGGCTCTAACTGATGCCTTGATCTCATCGGTGATGTGGGGAATTACCTGTACCGTACCACCGAGATAGTCACCACGGCGTTCCTTACTGATCACGGTCTCGTAAATACGACCCGTGGTGAAGTTGTTCTTTTGGGTCATGGTGGTGCGCACAAAACGCTCATAGTGACCCAGATCCAGATCTGTCTCAGCCCCATCTTCCGTCACAAATACCTCACCGTGCTGGAAGGGACTCATGGTACCGGGATCAACATTGATATAGGGATCGAGTTTGAGCAGGGTCACTTTCAGCTTGCGGGCTTCGAGAATAGTCGCAAGAGAGGCGGAAGCGATGCCCTTACCTAGTGAGGACACAACACCGCCTGTAATAAATATATACTTCGTCATCAATTAGCCGTGTGATTATTTTGGGGACTGAAACGCGTCAGTGTTTGACTGGACGCGTTGCCTCGATGTTCGCTGAGGGGAAATGTGCTGCGAATCAGTCTGAGGTATTTTCCTTGTTTTCCGCCAAGGTTTCAATGGCCAGTCTCATTTTCCAGCGTAACGAGCAGCCCATCCTGCTGTGGTTGGGACTGGAAAGGCTCACATATGCAGTAACCGATTATTTGTGCAATCTCTTCTCCTACATAAAGCAGGGGTACTTGTTCACGTTGCCAGGGTGGTATCCCCCACTCCTGAAATAGTTTTTTCAGGCTATGGTGATGCCCCCGTCCAACGGGTTTGCACTTTTCACCACCATGACGAAATCTGATTGATAACTTATGTCTGGCCAATAAATCAGGATTCACCCCCTGACCCTTAACCTGATGGGGTATCAGCACCTGTTTATCGAGTTTTAATGCCTGTTTGCCATCCCAGGGGATGGTCGGTTTTTCATTGTTCGACTGTGGCTGTGGTTGCATGGCATATAACTCACCACGAAAACGACGTACTTCCCCTCCCATCCAACTGACTACCGGACTGGCATCCTCGGCAGCCGGTAAGACTTCATGCACAATGCGATTGAGATGACGACGATCTGGTGTCGTTAGCTGGCAAATTTCACTCAACCAGTAACGCAGCAGATTGCGCAAACGTGGAGCCTCCAGACCAAGTAGCTTTTCCACATTCACGCGACTGGATGTCTGTTTGATGTTTGCAAAGTCCTCCCTGGCCAACTGCCTTAGCAGTTCAGCGCTCTCGGCCATATTCTCAGCCGAGCGACTCAGGGTACTGGTGACGGCCGGCCAACGTTGATGCAATAAGGGCATGATCTCATGGCGCAAATAGTTTCGATCAAAGCGAGTGTCCTGGTTACTTGGATCGTCGATCCAGACCAGTCCCTGTGTTTTGGCATACTGTTGTAATACCGCACGGGTCACGCCAAGCAGAGGGCGATACAGCCTGCCTTTGCCAAGTGGGGCTTCAACCGGCATGGCTGCCAGTCCTTTCACCCCCGCGCCACGTAGAAGCTGAATCATCAGGGTCTCGGCCTGATCATCTTCATGGTGAGCTATGAGCAGCACATCCTCGTCCTGCAGTATCTCCTTGAACACCTGATAACGGGCCTGCCTGGCCCTGGCTTCAGGACTCTCACCTGTTTCAGGTCTGGCATCGACGCGGACAATCTCAAGAGGAACAGACAGGGCATCACAAACCTGTTGACAATGGACTTCCCAACTGGATGCCACGGCCTGCAGACCATGATTGATATGAATGGCGTGTACAGATTTATCTAACTGCTCACGAATAGCGACCAAAGAATGCAAAAGCACATGGGAGTCACAACCACCACTAAATGCCACCCAGTAACGACTCACAGCAGACAGCTGAACCAGCTGTTGTAACAGGTGGTCAGGATTGAAACTCATGCCAGGATAAAAATCAGCGAGATGTTATTGCTCAGTATAATTACCGTACTGCATCAGACGTTCATAACGCAGGTCGACTAACTTATCCGCTGGAATTTCCTGCAGATGCGCCAGGGCATCCACCAGCGTGGCTTTGATATTGGCGGCCGTGGCATCGATATCACGATGGGCACCACCCAGGGGTTCATCGATGATCTGATCTACCAAGCCTAGCTCCTTGAGACGGTGTGCGGTAAGGCCCATGGCCTCAGCCGCTTCAGATGCCTTTTCTGCACTCTTCCACAGGATAGAGGCGCAGCCTTCCGGTGAGATCACCGAATAGGTACTGAATTGCATAATAAACAGGCGGTCACAGACTCCAATGGCCAGTGCACCACCAGACCCACCTTCACCGATAACCGTGCTGATGATGGGCGTCTTGAGTTTGGACATGACAAACAGGTTTCTGGCAATGGCCTCGCTCTGTCCGCGTTCCTCGGCACCCACACCGGGGTAGGCACCGGGGGTATCGATAAAGGTCAGGATAGGCAGCTGAAAACGCTCGGCCATTTCCATCAGACGCAAAGCCTTGCGATAGCCTTCGGGTTTTGGCATGCCAAAGTTGCGCTCCACTTTCTCCTTGGTGTCTCGCCCCTTCTGCTGACCGATAATCATGATAGGAGTACCTTCCAGTTTAGCCAGGCCACCGACAATGGCCTTATCATCGGCAAAGGCACGGTCACCATGCAGTTCTTCGAAATCGGTGAAAATGCGTTGTACATAGTCCAGGAAATAAGGACGCTGAGGATGACGCGCCAGCTGGGCAATCTGTGCGGCCTTTAAATTTGAGAATATCGACTCGGTTAGATCACGGCTTTTGGACTGCAAACGGGAGATCTCATCATTGAGGTTAACTTCAGAGTCTGAGCCCACGTAACGCAGCTCTTCAATCTTGGCTTCCAGTTCGGCAATGGGTTGTTCAAAGTCGAGAAAATTCAGATTCATGGTTTAACGTCATCCACTTTATTTGAAATTAGAATGTTCTAATTCTAACACAGAGAGTTGTACTATCCACATGCCCGATTTAACAAAAGAGAAAAACAGTCTGTTTTTCAATAGATAACATCGATCTGTTCAGGCCCCGCCAGATCTCGCAGTCGGTGCAGTAACTCGTCGGTAGGATGCACCGTCCAGTCTTCGCCTAATGGCAATCTAGCCCGGGCTCCGTTAGCCTCATAATCGATCACGACTCGACAGAAACCTTCGCGGTAAGGTTGTAGGGCCTTTTGCAGGTCTCTGACAAAGCCATTGGCGGCCTTTTGATGGTCGACCCTGACTAACAAACCCTTGGCAAAGTGTTCACGGGCCTGTTCGATGTCATAGATATTTTTTGCGCTCATTTTGTAACCACCACTGTAATCATCCACGCTGACCTCACCTTCCACGACAATCAGCCTATCTTTGGAAAGCATGTCGCGGTGGCGTTGGTAACCTTCGGAAAACACCGCCAGTTCAATACGACCACTTCGATCATCGATGGTGATAAATGCCATTCTGTCTCCACGACGGGTATTCATGGTGCGTATGGCAATAATTAGCCCAGCCACAATCACGGTCTGATTGCGGGTTGGTTTGAGCTCGGCAATTCGAGAGCTGGTGAAATTGCTCAGTTCTGGCAGATATTCATTGATGGGGTGTCCGGTCAAATACAGCCCCAAGGTCTGCTTTTCATTGTGCAGGCGCAGCGCATCTTTCCATTCAGGTAGACGGTGATAGGTACCCGGCCCTTTGTTCTGTTCTGCAGCCTGGGCAATCCCAAACAGATCCTGAATACCGGCTTCAGCATCACGGCTATGCTGTTCAGCTATTTTCAATGCCGCTGGCAGGGTTGCCACCAGACTGGCGCGGGTCTCACCAAAGACATCCATGGCACCGGACATCATCAACCCCTCGAGGGTCCGACGATTGACCTTTTTCAGGTCCACCCGCTGGCAGAAGTCGAACAAATCAGCATAGTCCCCGTTACTCTGACGCTCCTCAATAATGGCATCGATGGCCGCCTGCCCCACGCCCTTGATGGCGCCAAGACCATAGACGATGGTCTTGGCATCCTTGGCGGTAAACGGGTATTCACAGGCATTTACATTAGGTGGCACCACGGCCAGCTTCATATCACGGCATTCATCGATGAGGGTCACTACCTTGTCGGTGTTGTCCATATCCGCTGACAGAACTGCCGCCATGAATGGGGCCGGATAATGGGCCTTGAGCCAGGCGGTCTGGTAGGAGACCAGGGCATAGGCGGCCGAGTGTGACTTATTAAAGCCATATCCAGCAAACTTCTCTACCAGATCGAAGATTTTCATCGCAAGATCGGGATCGATACCGTTATTTTTTGCCCCTTCTGCAAAAACAGCCCGCTGTTTGGCCATCTCCTCGGGCTTTTTCTTGCCCATGGCACGACGCAACAGA
>Ga0224506_10001076_pt1 | contig 20111 bp, 15 predicted proteins | sample SF_Jan12_sed_USG_2_FD_169108 | JGI IMG/M metagenome (GOLD analysis project Ga0224506, IMG submission 169108) | Sediment microbial communities from San Francisco Bay, California, United States - SF_Jan12_sed_USGS_8_1 | ecosystem: Environmental > Aquatic > Marine > Sediment | place: USA... | reverse complement strand
CGTCCCTCTTTATGAGTAAAATTGTACCTGTGTCTAAAGTGATTCTAGAAAATGATATAAGGTAATATTTTTTGAAGGTTCAAATTTGACTGGGAGCACAACATGTACGGGGTTAGGACAGGCCGGCGAAAATTAACGTGCCCGAAAGAGCACCTGAACAAGATCTTGATAATGACACCTAAGAAATAATTTAAAAGAAATTTTTATCTAAAATAATCATTTGATCTCAAGTTAATCTCAATATGGATTCAAACCTTTAACGACTTGAACCCAAAATTGAGACAAAATACTATCTGAAAGTTACGATACTCAATACTGGGAAAAGTTTTGACTAAACATGATATTTTACTGTTTTTTCATAATCCTATACAAGATTATGAAGTTCTTAATTGTGTGTTCAAGATTAGTTATTTTTCAAAGTCATCAACGGCTTTTTTGTAATCAGAATTATCGGGTCGTAATCTTAATGCTTGTCCAAAACTATGTTTTGCTTTGTCATGTTGTTTCAATCTGTTCAAAGATAAGCCACGATCATACCAAGCCTCAGGGAAGTCATAAGTTATTGCAATCGCTTTATCAAATTCAGATACAGCTTCTTCATGCCTGTTTAGTTTAGATAGTGCAGTTCCTTTTCTATAAAATGAACCAGAAAAATTTGGATTAATCTTCATAGTTAAGTCAAAAACTCTTATTGCATCTTCATATTTCTTGGCGTAGTACAAGGCAAGCCCTTTGTTAAAAATAGCATCCTTATTCTTAGGCTTAATTGCAATCGCTTTATCAAATTCAGATATAGCTTCTTCATGCCTGTTTAGTTTAGATAACGCAACTCCTTTGTTAATGACAGCGTAATAGTGTTTAGGCTTAATTGCAATCGCTTTATCAAATTCAGGTATAGATTCCTTGTATTTTTTTAGTTTAGATAGCACAAAACCTTTGTTATAGATAGATTCTACATGATCAGGCTTAATTGCAATCGCTTTATCAAATTCAGATATAGCTTCTTCATGCCTGTTTAGTTTAGATAACGCAACTCCTTTATCGGCAAAGGCTTCGTAACAGTTTGGATCTTTTGCAATCGCTTTATCAAATTCAGATATGGCCCCAGAATAGTTATGTCTGCTCAGTAAGTCTACACCTTTAACACATATCTCATAAGATACGGATTTCTTTTCAGATTTGATTTTATATATTACATGTAGAATCAATCTCCACAAATATGTGCCACCAGCTACTACAACAAACAATAAAAGAAAAAGAATAGTTATTTTGCCTTCATTAATAATTGAAAGGATCACATCAATCAAAAGAGATACTAGAAAAAATATCAGTACGATAAATCCATTCATTCTTTTACTACGTTTATCCAAGTTGATACCTCTGTATTGTAATATTTGTAATTGCTTCATAGTCAGCTTGTGAATTTTTTCTATATTCCTCAACCAATTTTTTTAAAATACAATTCTTTGTTGTTTTTTGTTTTCGAGATAAAATAATGTTTTTCTCATTCCACAAATTATATTTCCTCAGAGTGATATTTTTACACCTCTACCAAGTGTTAATTTTCTTTCTAACTTTCTAACTAATTGGATGTGTAACCACAATGCAAATCCAATACCTAGAATTATCCCAAAAAAAGCCATCTCTTGAGCTAACCAGTAAAATGAGAGTCCTAAACTCTCAAAAAATAAAGATGACACCAATTGGGGTATGCCAAAAATATGACCCGCAATAAAAAATACAGGAATAACAAAAATCACCGGAAGGAAAGATTCTAAATTAGAATTTCTCACCATCACTCCAATTATAGTCATAATGAGAGAAGTTATTCCAATAATAATCCCAATATCAAAAAAAGGATGGTTTACTTTTTCAGGTCTGAATTCATCCAGATGAACAAGTTTAGAATCAAAAATGTGGGCTTGTGAAGGTGAAGTTATGTTGACATTTAGAGCACTAAACTGAGATAAGTCAAAATCAGATATGGTTATCTGTCTAGTAATGGTCTCCCCTGGTGACATGTCCTTAAGAAAATAGATGTCAAGTTCAGAATTGCTTGCAACTACTCGTCCATTATCTGAGAATAAATTGATGTCAATATATGATGATGCAACTCTGTTAGATTCGTTGATGATCAAAAGTTTTATTGTTGCAGTATCTCCATAAAACCAATTTTCATTGTAAGAAATTTCAAGTTCCTTGATATCAAAATCCCACAATTCTAAACCATTATCTGTTGCAGGATTTTCTGCATTAGCATTTACCGTACCAAAAAATACACTAAAAATGAAAACAAGAATTACCCCATGGTATTTTCTGACAACAAACATTTTATACAAAGTTCACATGAAGTGGTTTCCTGATGTCATAATTTGATACAAGTGACGTGTCCGTGTTATTATCTGCACTGACAACTCTATCAATCATTTTATTTTTCTCTCGTAACCAACATGGATTACAATTTAAAGGATCCAAATCATTCATTTTTTGAATTGTAAATTGATCCTCTACGATTTGTTGGAGTGTTTTTTCTTGTATGTTTCCCATCTCAAAACTTGAATTGCATTTTTGAATGCAGCATGGGTATACCATGCCATTAGCTCCTATACTCCACACAAATTTCTGCATGTGGCATTTTACAAAATCATTGTTTGGACGAGAATACATTTCAACTCGGTAATTATCATATATTACTTCAAAACTTTCACCGTCATACTTTCCCTTGCATTTTGAAAGCAATTTTTTCATATAATTAATTTCATCATTTGAAAACCCCCCATTGCCTGTCTTGTCATAAATCCACGTGAATCGAATATAGTCTACCCCAATTCTCTTGTAAAATTTACAAGACTCTTCAATATCCAATACGTTTAGAGGGGTAATCACAAATGATATTCCTGTTACAATTCTTTTATTTCTAGATTTAATTATATTTTTTATTGAATTGATTCTTTTGTCAAAATCATAGTTTGGAGTTCTGTGTATTTTTTTATGTAAATCTTGGTTTGACGCATCCATAGAAAACCTAATCCAAGTGCAGTTTCTTGCCACCAGTTTTGCCCTAAATTTTGATATGTTTGACCCATTTGTAATAATACCAATTTCAATATTTTTTTTTGCTAAATTTTGTATAAGAGTATCAAATGCAGGCCATAATGTGGGTTCGCCGCCACCAGTCAACTCAATTGTTGGAATGTGGGCTTTTACCATCATTTCAGGTAAAGAATATGCCATTGTAGAATCCAGTTGTGATATTTTACTGCGAATACCAATGGGCCTATGTTCATCAAGATTTTCTCTCTCTTTTTTACCATTAATTTGTAATAGTTTTAGCATCTCATTATTGTAACCATTTTCTTTTCGGGTGGTGCAAAAACTACAATTATCATTGCAAAATGCCTCCAAATCTACCTGAATGCAAGTAGGCGATATTGGTTTATCTTGTCGTATTTTCTTGATTTTTTCTTGATGATGTAATGCTTTTGAATCTTTATAGACTGATGCTATACTGTACAAGTTTTTGTTTGATACTTGTTTTGTTGTTTCCATCTCAAAAAATGAATCATTTTTTTTTGGATGTTTTGATTTTTTATTTTTTGATATAAAACCAAACATGTTACATATATGTAATATGTGATAGATAAATATTGCTACATTTATGTTACATAAATACAATCTAAAGATTTATCTGTTACACATGTGCTACTATATATGAATACAATGACACAGTGGGGAAATGTCCGAATGCCACAAACATTAATCGAAGAAATAGCAGAATATGTGAGAACAGACAACGCAAAGGAGCGTGGATTTACTAATGTGACACAATTTGTCAATAGCATTGTAAGGTACAAACTAGATGAAATACAAAAACAGGGCTATCACATAGTTCTCAGAAATAAACAATCCAACACACATTTGGATTTGGTGATTAGAGAAAACGGTCAAAGTATTCATTGTAAAGAATGCAACAGATCAGATTGTGAACATGTCATGAAAGCCACCACGGATCCAGACGTATTGGAAGTTCTTAAGAAAAATGGCTTTTCATTACCAAGAAAGTCTAAACAAAAGAAAAAAAGTATTGTGCCGGATCTTATTACAAAATCTAAATGATTCGTTAAATCTTAAATAGTATTTTTACATGTTACATATATGAATCAAATTATATTTTTCGTTTTTGTAATAATTCTTTTTTTTGGTTCACAAGATGTTTTAGGTTTTGAAGATATTGAGATAAGAAATAATCAAGATGATAAGGAGGAAAAAGATCTAAAACATCCACATTCTATTGACTACGATATCTATAATCCTAGGCAGGTCGTTTTTAACAATGATTTGCTCTACATCCTAGAGTCTGGAAAGAGTTTTCCAAAAATTGCAGTATTCGATGAGCAAGGTAACCTTGTGAGAACCATTGGAGAAGGATATCTTAACAATGCTGATATTTTTACTTTTCATAATGACATGCTCTATGTTGAGAATAATCAAAACATATTGGTATTTGATGAACAAGGTAACCTTGTGAGAACCATTGGAGAGGGATATAATCTTTCATCTTATTTTATTTTTCACAATGATTTGCTCTATGTAATTGAATTATGGAATGATCATATTCTTGTATTTAATCATGATGGAGATTTTGTGAGAACCATCGGAGAAGGCCAGATAGACTCATTTCCTTATTTTGTAAAGATTCACAATGATTTACTCTACGTAGCAGAACAATACAAATCTACAATCACCGTACTTGATGAGCAAGGTAATTTTGTGAGAACCATTGGAGAGGGACATTTATCTAATCCATCTTATTCTTTTATTTTTCACAATGATTTACTCTATGTTGAAAATAATCAAAACATATGGGTATTTGATGAGCAAGGTAACCTTGTGAGAACCATTGGAGAGGGACTAATATCAACTGTAGGTTCAATGATGTTTCATAATGATCATCTATACATAATTGAAACAATTAAAGAAGACGGATGGCTTTCCATGGATTCAGACAGTATAATCACAGTATTTGATGAGCAAGGTAATTTTGTGAGAACCATTGGAGAGGGACATCTCGGAGTATACAGTAGTTTTGTTTTTAACAATGACATGCTCTACGTAGCAGAACAATACAAATCTACAATCACCGTACTTGATGAGCAAGGTAATTTTGTGAGAACCATCGGAGAAGGCCATCTTGACGATGTTACTATTTTTACTTTTCATAAGGACTTGCTCTATGTCGCAGGACATCAATATAGTATTGACTCAAAAATATCAGTGTTTGATGTTGAGGGTAAATTTGTAAAAAATATTTGGGAAGCAATTAGAACTTCACCATTTCATTTTACTTTTCACAATGATGATCTGTATGTGATGGAATCTATGCGTGATGGAAACGGCAAGATATCTGTTATTAATGAAAACGGATTACTTGTGAACGAGATTGGGAATGGACGTATATCTGATGCTGACCATATGGTTTTTCATGATAATTTACTTTATGTGTCAGGTCGTGACAATAACGACAAGTACAACATATCAGTATTCAATCCTGATGGGAGCTTCGTGAGAACCATCGGAGAAGGACACGTAGGAGTAGATTCTCATTTAATAATTTACGATGAGATGGTATATCTTGCAAGTATCGGAAAGCACAAAGTCTCGGTGTTTGATACGGAGGGTAATTTTGTGAGAACCATCGGAGAAGGCCAGATAGGTTCATTTCCTTATTTTGTAAAGATTCACAATGATTTACTCTATGTGATGGAATCTATTCCAAAAAATGGATCTCTTTCCATGGATTCAGACAGTAGAATCTCGGTGTTTGATACGGAGGGTAATTTTGTGAGAACCATCGGAGAAGGATTGTTAGAGGGTTCGGTAGTTCATCTGTCGTTTTATGAGAATTTGCTTTATGTTGCAGGTGTTAATAATGATCGTGTCTTTGTATTTGACATCAATGGCAATCCATTAGGGACTATTTTAAATGAACAAGTAAAATATCCTGCATTTTTGATCTTTGAAGATGATTTACTTTATGTATCTGAAGTATGGAATGATCATATCTCAGTATTTGATTTCCCTAGTTTAATTATCAATCCCATATTGCCTGTTGAAAAAATTAAACAGTCAAATGAAATTACAAAACAAAAGAATTCTCAATCATTGGAGGAGGAAGAGTCAAACCAGAATCCTTCCGAATTTACTGCAATTGTAAACCCAATTCCAGATGATTCATCAAAACCTGTTTCGTTTAATAATCCATGGACCACACTAAAAATTGAGCCAGACATCTTGAATAACCTAGAACTTGTGGAAAAAACAATTACTGAGACATCCGTGTGGATAATTCCATTAATTACACTTCCCGTAATATGGAAATATTACAAGTACAAAAAACAACAAGACATTTTATTAAGATCCAGATGAATGTAATTTCATAAAATTAGATCAATTCAATAGATGCGCCCAAAATTATACCCAAGTTGATAGGTGAATCCCATCCGATTCGAACCTAATGTGAAGGAATCAAAACTAATTAGACAATACTCTTCGAGAGCATAACATCAATCACTTAACTTTAACAATGAAATTAATTTAATTTTGATTTTATCAGATATTTTTTCAATTTCTTGATTCTTGATTCTCTCTTTCACATTCCAGAGGGTTGTTCTGTTAATTCCAAATTTTATGACATCCTTAGGTTCCAAATCCAAAATTTTATCCATGTTTTCTTTAAACTCTCTATCTACTCTTTCAGGGTCATCATAGAATTCATAGCTGAACTCATCCAATCCAAACGGCTCGTTGAGAACATCACTTTCTTTTCCAATGTGTTTGATATCACTTACAACCACATGTTTTCTCTCTAGAACTCCGACATCTCCATCAAATTTTGATTCAGGATGTCTGAGATACTCATCAAACGTGTCCCAAAACGACTTCCAGTATTCTTTTCCTCTCAGTTTTTTACTGTTTTTGGTATTGTAATCAATAAAATCATCAAACACAGCATCCTTGACAAATTTTTGAAATGGTGCTAATGGTTTGATTTGCTCCCCCGTCTCTTCATCCGCCATGTTGCTAAATCCTACAATACAAAAGTTGGATGGTTTTATCTGAGAATGGTAATCCTTTCCCTCATTGAAATCTTTGATTCGGTTTAGAACCGTTGGTGTCGATATGCCAAGTTTTTGAATTGCATACTTGTTATCATATTTTTCATATAGTTTCTCAATTGTTATTTTTTTGTAATCTAGATCAAGTATGTCTTTCCAGATTTGAATATGCCAAGCAACTTGTTTTTTGTCATCATAGTTTGATAACGGGTCTAACAAATGTCCCAATCCATGCGCGGAATATTTTTCTTCATCAATGATTACATCTCCTGTCTTTTCATCTATTGTATACAGACAGTATCTTTTTGCAGATATTCCATAGAACCAGACATTTGATTTTTCAAGCTTGAAAATATCTGCATCAAAATCATAAGGGTTCAAATTTGCAAAGAAGTCCTGTACTTCTTTTGTATATTGTGGGGGAATTGCCATAGAATCTGTATCACAATATGCATGTGTAACACCGTGTCTTGCCAATAACACTTCAGTTGCTGCAAGCAACAATCTTGATGCAGAGGTTATAGATACTGCAATTATCGGATTGAACATGAAACCTGGCTTTTCAATCTTGTCTTTCTTTTGTTTGAAATTTACAAGACCATGCACATCAACAGGTATTTGATTTCTGTCTAGTGTGGTAATCTCTACAAATATCCCATAGCTGATTGCATTTGTTATGATCTTGACTACCTGCTGTTTTCTGTCATGGTATTTGTATTCTGAATCGTCTTTGTCAAATCTGTTACGTTTTTCCTGTATCTGCTTTCTGTACTGAATAAGTTCCTTGAACAAATCCTGTGAGTATGGGTCTATCTTGATGCCATGAATGTCAATTTCCTTCAGACCTTTTTGCGGAGGACCTGCAACAAATCTTAGCACCTTGAGAATCTTTGGAGTCCTTCCAGTGTATAGTTTTGAGGCTATAATGTCTGCCAGGCTGTACCAGAGAGGAATCTTGGATGTTACTGAAGAAATTCCGATATTCCAGGCGTGTCTGTCTCCGTATTGGGCCCTGAGAGGTAATACGTCATCTTCTGGCATCACCTGAACTATGGCCTGAAATTGCTTCCAGTTGTCTTTGTTCTGAAGGTCTTCTAAAGTGAAGTCATCTACAAAATTTCTAATTTCATCTGTTGCATCCTTGTAATCAATACTTTCGGCAATTACAAACTTCCAAAGATCTTGCAATGTGCAAACTGTAGGATACATGCTAAGAAAGTCAAGCAAGTCAACCTTGGTGGGAGTCTTTCTGATTTTACATTCAGTTCTTCCACCAAAATAACCGGTCATCGTGTTTCCGATTACTTCATCTGAGAACTCTGGATTCTTTTCCTTAAATGACTTCATTCCCATCTGTTTTAGAAACTCCTTTCCAATTGATGCAGGAGTGTATGCCTTTGTGATTGGAATGTTTAGTTTGAAAGTTTCAAATTCATCTTTTACATTTTTGTAAAGAGAATATGTTGCATTGACATCTGCAATACAGTACTCTATGTGCTCTGGCGTTACCTTTCCATATTCGGTTGTTTTTTGTTTTTGGTATTCTGTTTTGTATGCCTTGCATGCAGATTCCAGCGTATGTTTTTTATCTGTCAATGCATGTACTGACATTCTAAGATCAAGAAAATTTCCTCTAAAGTAATTCTCATTATTTTTTAACTTGTATTGTTTCTGAGCATCAACTGTGCTTCCCCAATTTATAAAAGACAGTGTAGATGATATGTGATTTATGATTAATCTAGGATAGTGTTTCTCCTCAGATAATACCATTGAGAATCCACCTTGATTTGCAAGTTTGCCTTCAGTTGCCCTTAACGCAATTCTTGTGATGTCAAAGGGGAGATTAAATCCGACACACAGAGTTTGCAAGTCAAACACTTCGGTAAGAAACACTTTTCTGAACTCGTCAAGAGTGTAAAGTTCAATATTATTCTGAGCAGAATATTTTTCTAGAATCTCTTGTTCTTTTGTAGTTACTATGACAGGATCATAAAAAATTCCAGACACATCCAGTCGGGTATTATTATAAACAGCAAAGTAACCAAATGTCATGTTCTGGTACAGGTCAGTTCTAGTTTCCGTATCAAACACCAAAACTCTCTCAAATGACGAATTATTTGCAAAGTTAGTACGGGCAGGCCTCTTTTTGCCCTCCAAGACTGGAACTGTATAGGCACGGATGGCGGCGATTTCCTTCTCAGTCATGTCATATTGCACCTGAAAGCATCTGATCTGAAATCGACCTCAAATTATGACCCACCAGTATCAACAAGTCAGACATTCCCCTCAAAAGAAATGCCGTCATTGCCTTCTTAGGCTTTTCCTTATCATACCACCCTTCTGGCCAACTTTTCATTTGCTTTCTTGATAATTTTCCGTGGCAATTGCGACAGAGAGATACCAAAACAATGCTGTTTGATTGGGCACCAACATGATGATACTCCAAGTCAAATGGATCATCATGTCCGCATGCCAAACAGATTCCTTGCCCGAGACAAAATTTCTCTGTCCAATCTTTTTCTTCTTTTCTATGTTTGAGGCCATCAAAATATTCTGTTTTTTTCATTTTACTTATTTGCCTCCATATATTGAGAAAAACTCTGACTCTTCTCTTCTTTGTGCAATATCTTGTAACTTTTTCAAGTTTGTCTCAAACTTGTGAATCTTTCCTTTGGAATCTTTAATAGATTTGTTCTCAAAGTTCTTCATTGCGTCTGCTTGTCCCTGATTTAGTCTTCTGCCAACTGCTCCATGATATTTTGCAATCTCTGCTGCTCTCTTATTGCCTCTAACCTGTACCCAAATCTCTTTTCCATTTTGGTACATTCTGATTTTTCTTGGGAGGTTATCGTTTTGTTTTGCAATGATTCTGTTTGACTTTTTTTGAATAACTGAACCAAGATGTCGTTTGACTGTCTTTGAAGAAATGCCAACAGTCTTCGATGCTTTTGTCAGAGTCATTTTCTGTTTCCTCATCAATTGCAACACTTCAAGGGAATCTTCGTATTTGGAAATTTGTTTTGGAGTGATCTTGTCCAAATCCTTTATCCTTCTCTTTTTATTTGAAGAAGAAGAGGAAGTTGTTCTCTTCATTGTTCTTCCTCCTCTTCTTTTTTGTATGGTTTAATGACTAGCTCATTTTCTTTGCCCATGGTCATTTCCACATAGTCTCCTGCTTCAAGCCCGGCTATTGTTAGCCAAAAAAGGGGCAAGGTCACAAGTCGACTGTAATCCTTTTTGAGGATTTTTTTCAGTTTGCTTTTTGCATCCATGGTATTAGTATAGATAATACAGCACATAGTGATTTATGAATTAAAAATAATACCTACCTTATAGGCATAAATTATGCCTATTTATATCATTTATTGGTAATTTAATAATAATATACCATGGTAAATTTAAACAATAAATAACACGCTATACAATAAATTAAAAGTGGAAAAACCAATTACCATTCCAGATAGAAGAAATCCAGGTGACAAATTTCCAAAAAATTTTGTTAAAATTGCAATCTTACGATATGTATCTGATGTTGAAAGATCAGCCACAGAAATCTATGATTACATGGAAGTGGTGTTCAATGTCAAAGAAACAAGAGGGATAAGAGGTCATCTCAGCTGGCTTGTGGATGATAATTATTTAGAAAAAAGAGTAAAAAGTGGAATAGGAAGTTATTTCAAATGGAAGAAAACACTAGAGTCATTTAAAAAAATAGTGTTATTTTTGGAAACAAATGATTTGTCATTGAGAAAAGTTGAAATACAAAATGCAAAGTTTATAGATTTTGATTCGGTTAAAGTTAAGGTTCCAAAGAGATTACAAAAAAAACTAAAAACAAAAGAGTTGAAATTTCCATACCATTTACCTATCGGTTCAGAAATGAATTATTTGGATACATTATCAAACTTTGAAAAACCAATCGACATTGCAAGGTATTGGTACAACACCGAATACACTGAATCATTTTTAAATAAAAAAACCATAGCACACTTTCTTAACAAATCTTATAAATTATTTTTAAAAGACAAAGAGGTGCAATCACATTCTAAACAATATCACTTCAAGATGGACAAACATTATTTCAGACACATTACTTTTTTCAAATATGACGATGAAGTTATAGTAACTCTATTACATTATTCTCCAAGTCTGGTATTGCACATGATTGACTTAGATAATAAATACAAAAAATATGCAAAAGAACCAATCATTCTTCGTGATTTTGTTTTTGAAATGGTGTTAAAGGATTTGGAGGAGAGGGCGTTTATACCACTTCGTATGCCAACTACAATAGCGCGAGGATTCAAGAAGGTGTTTGCAAAAGATGGCAGATTTGCAGGATTAGACATGCGGCTTGTTTCAGCCCTAGAAAACCCACATGACAATCAGGCATTTACAATGGCCTATGATGAATGGCCAGGACGTGTACTTTACAAATCAGAAAATAATGCTTCCAAACCAAAGGAAAAAGGAAAATCTCTCAGGACACCTAAACGAAGAAAACTTGTCAGAAGATCTGTAGAAACTGAAGAAGAGGACGATGAATAATGAATTCACTGTTAATTTCGGGTTTTGGAACGTCAATTTATGTGGAAAAAAGAAAACTAACTGTATACAACAAGATAGAGGGCAAAAAAGATGAATTTTACCCTCATAAAATTACCTATGATGGGATAATCATAGACGGTCATACTGGCAACATCACGTTTGAGGCAATGCGGTGGCTCTCAAAGCACAACATCAATTTGACATTATTGAATTGGAATGGTCAGATATTGGCAAATGTAATGCCTGAGCAGCCAAAATCAGGCAAATTGCGAATAAAACAATATCAAAAATACCTTGATTCTCAAATGAGATTTGAGATTGCCTTGAACATTGTACAGGTCAAGGTAAAACAGTCACTCAATTTGCTTGAAGAATTATCTGAATTTTATGAATCCATAGACATAGTCGACATTAGAAAATCTGTGGAAAAAGAAGACTTGTTTTTGTTAAAAATCATGAAAAACAGTGAGAATCAAGACATTTCCAAATCTATCAAGCAACTGATGACATACGAGGGAAGAATTGCAGGGATTTATTTGGAGAATCTTACTGCAATATTCAATCAACTAAATCCAGAGTTTAATTTCACGGGAAGAAAGAACAAGACAAATTCAAGAAACTATAATGCTTCAGATGAGATTAATGCTTTATTGAATTATGGCTATGCTATTTTGGAATCTGAAATCAGAAAGGCAATTAATTCAGTAGGATTGGATTATTCCATCGGATTTCTGCATGAGGTTAATCAGAGTAGAACACCATTAGTATATGATATTCAGGAATTATTTAGATGGATAATTGATGTTTCTGTAATTCAATTATTAGAAGAAAAGAAGATCAAGAAATCTGATTTTATTATTACAGAAAATTACCATACCAGATTAGGTGAAAATGTTGCTAAGATGTTAATTGAAAAAATAAATTCAAACTTTAATGCTAGATATAATTATAAAAATCAAAAGAATTATTCATATCAGATTATACTTCAAGACAATCTACAGCAATTATCTAATTTCATTTCTGATAAAAAGAAAGAACTTGAAACTAACATTCCAACAATGACTCTTGATCGAGAAGATAATTTGAAATTAAGAGAAAAGATATTGAGTATGAATGAGTCTGAAAGAAAAAGATTAGGAATCAACAAATCCACATTATGGTATATAAAAAATAATTTAAAAAAAGGAAAAACAGTCGGTATCTACGACAAGGTTTTTTCAAAAATTCAAACTTTGCAGTAGAATTATTTGAAAAGTTTTTGAATTTAACTTCTGTAGAGTCATCGACAAAATCTTGTGGAAACTCTTGTCGATTCTGTAGAGTCATCGACAAAATCTTGTGGAAACTCTTGTCGATTCTGTAGAGTCATCGACAAAATCTTGTGGAAACTCTTGTCGATTCTGTAGAGTCATCGACAAAATCTTGTGGAAACTCTTGTCGATTCTGTAGAATTTCTGTCGAATTATCGACAAATGTTGTAGAAACTTTCAGAATTTCGAAAGATGATTTTTTCGAGAGATTAGAGTCTCAGAAGCGATTTCCCGAGAATACTGAGTCTCGGGACATGGTTTTCCCGAGACTTTGGTGCTCTCGGCGGGAGAGTTTTTGGTTGTTTTCCGAGCCTCGGCGGGAGAAATTTTAGTTTTTTCCGAGACTTTAGGAACTAATTCGGAGACTTTACCGAGAGTTTTAACGACTTGTTCCGAGGAGTTCCCGAGAATTTTCTTAGAATCGCCGAGACTTTTTTTACATTTGCCGAGACTTTTCCGAGAGTCTCGGGCTCTCGGAGATTTTAATGGAAACCACTATCTTAGAACACAATCACCAGATTCTTTAGATTGTATTATGTCGTCAGAGTTTAATTTCAAGAAAAGAACTCATCATTGAATTTCAACGCAGGGGAATTCATTTTACTTTTCTCCTGATGATTTTAGTGGAATCTCAACAATCATGGCATTTTGTTGAGTGATGCTCTCAATCCCACTTGCAAATTCATTGTATGTCTTAAGAAGTTCTTCTTGCAAACTCTTACGATTTTTCCACAATGTTTGATGATCTCTTTCTTCCTTTGACTGAAGATTGTAGAGTTTTTCATTGAGATCAGACAGTGACTTTAGAATCAAAGAAAACTCTTGACTCATGATGTATTCGTAAAGTTTGTCTTGTTTTTTCTGTCTATCTTCTTTTCCTAAAGAGAGTTTTGATATCTCAATTATTCCATCACGGATTCTTTTTGACACCTCTACTACTATGCTAGGATGAACCAAGATGATTCCATCCTTTTCGCCTAGTAGTCCATTCGGAACACTAGTCTTCGGAAGATTATTTCCAACTATCAACACATAAGTTGTCCCATGCATCTTTTGGTATTTCTTTGCCTTTGTAACGTCTGCTTTTGTCACAGTATTTGCATTTTTGTTGTCATAAACAATTGTAGTGTCTAGTACATTGGAACCTGTTCGAATCCTCTGAATCAAATCACCACTAGATGTTCCTCTCTTTTGTCGTCTAAAGTGGTCTTGGGGGAACGCATCAGTGAGTGTTACAAAGAGATCCAACTCTCCTGCTTCGCCTTTGAGTTCTGATTGACTCTGAGTGAGTTGCTTTTTGAGACCTTCAACTTCATCTTTGAATCGAGATATCTGTATCTCACGTTCACGAAGTTCTTCGTTGAGTTTTCCTGACTTTAGTTCAAACTCTGCCTTTGTTGCATCAATTACTGATTTTCTAAAGGAATCTTGCTCTTTTTTGATCAATTTGATTTGCTTTTCTTTTTCTATGATGTCTTTTTTATGCCCGAATTCTAGTTGCTTTTTGAGGTCTTCGAACTGTTTTTGACTTTGTTTAGTCATGGATTCATAGTTTCTCCCCATGAATTCTAGTTGTTTTCTGTATGTCTCTGAAATGTCTGTCTCCAAACGATTGATTTCTGCCTCATGGGATTTTTTGTGTGATTGTAGTAATTCTTTGTGCTGTGCATGTAGTTGTTCTATCTTTGAATTGTGTTGTTTTTCAAAAGTTTCTTGTTGAATCTTGTAACTTTCTTCCACTTTATTTTGTAATTTACCCAGTGCCGCATCGTATTCCTCTGATGCGAGTTCACGTCTACAAAGAGGACATTTTGATTCTTTAATATTGGTAATCATTGCAAATCATCTCCACTCGAATCTCTCATGGCTTCTCTGATACGATTTTGTATGTGATTAGTTCTTTGTTGACGTCTAGTAATCCTTGCTAGCCGTTCTTGCTCTACTACTAGAGTGGAACCATATGTCATAGACATTTTTCTATGATATTCTAATTCAGTCTCCATTCTAGAAATGTTGTATTCAGATTTGATTTTGGAAATTACTTCCTCGAATCTTCTTAATTGTCTAGGCATTAAAATAAACCTCCAGTTATCCTCTTAAACCACATAGGTTCTCTTTCAGACAACACTTGTTCTGAATCTCTCAAAATTTGTATTGTTGAAAGTTTTACTCCGAATAGTTGCAAGATATTCTGAATTGAATTTGTTGCAAGTTGCATATCTTGATGTAAGAATGCTATTGCTTCTTTACAAATTTCAGTACGTCTAGCATGTGTTTTTTTACAGTTTACAATTGTTTTGACTGCTTGCAAGACATTGCCATAGGCATTCTTGCTAAGACCCTTGTAAGAATCACCTGCTGTTGACATTACAGTATCAAAATGACCTGCAATGTCGGAATTTTTGAAGACAATATTTTCTTCAATATCTTTGAAGATTAGATTGTCATAGGATACAGGAATTTCTCCTGTGACGATATGGCCGTCACCCATTTGGTATGAAAGTTGTGTTTTCATACCGTATGTTGTGTATAGAGTGATGTTATGATTTAATTGGATTATACAGATAATATTTGTATTATTTATGCCTAAATTTAGATAGTTGTACAGATTTTTCCAGTCACAGTTGATGAGATTAAAGATTCTCTGAATTCTTGTAATTTCAAATATTTCTGCATAGTCATTTTCTTCCTCTAGGTTTGAAATGCTCATCACATAATGGATTTTGATAAATTTTGAAATTACGTGTAAACTCTTTGCCACATGTAACGCAGTTGTACTTGTATTGTGATCCTTTTGATCTACTAAATGATTCGGCCACTGGTTTTATCCTATTCCAGTCTGTGAAAATATCAATAGCATCTGAATCATTCCACCATTCATCATATGCCTTGGAGTCTTGCTCATATGTAGAACTTCCTGCAACATGTTGATTAAATGTAGCAGAGCTGCCCTCCATTACAGCACTTATTGGAGGTACAGTCCATAAATTATTTGATCCGATTGCATAGCGGTCATGGAATTTTTTATGTAAACTTTTAGTGATTGCAATTTTAACTTCTAGTTTAATTTTAAAGCCATCTAGATTATCTCGCAATTCTTTGATTTTGTCAAAAAACTCTTCATTAATTTTATTATTAAATATTGCAGAGCCTAAAATTCTAATCTCAGTTACTTGACAGCCCTTCATGATATCTTCTAAAAAGTCTACCTTGTCTGCTGCGAGATGTTTTTCTTCAAACCACAGATAGTCTTTGCAAGACTCTAATGCTTTTCTGTAAGAGTCCTTATTTTCTGCAATATCATTTGTAATGCTTGGCAGTTCAATCTCTCCCTTTGCTTTGATTTGTTCATCAATTATTTTTGAAGATTCTTGTACTATCTGTTCTTTCCAATCAGGATCGTTTTTGATTGATACAAACAATTCAGGATTGTATGATTCCATCTCATCTAGTTTAATATCAAAGGATGAACGATAATCTCCAAACTGTAAAATGGCTTGTCTGGTATTTCCTGATTTTTTAAATTCAGAAATTATATGATTGTCTAGAACCAGAGTTCTTACAAATTTCTCAATACATGCAGTCTCTGCAACAGTTCGTACGGTGTTTGAATATTTTTCATTAATTTTTAAAATTACTTCAGATAAAGAGCCGATAATGTTTGGTCTTTTTTGAGTTCCTATAGCTATTGGCTTTCCTAAAATTCCGGGCTTGTCTTCTAGTGGAATAGAACCATGAAATGTCTCTTTAAGATCGATATACCTTACTGCAACATCATCTTTGAGAGATAACGGAATGATTCTTCCCGGATCAGGCAGTCTTGTGAGAAGTTTTCTGCCAAATCTGTGTAGTTTTTCCAGATTTTCAGTTTCATAGTCATTTACCTGAACCAGATAGGCATAATTTTCTACAAATTTGACTAAAAATTGTTTGAATTTGCCTCTAGTCTCCTCATCCAATTCTAGGAATCTGTGAACTGCATCTGCAGTGGCTCCAACTAGTTCTTCATTAATTGCAGGAATTCCAGATTTAGGATTAATCAGATCCCAGTAGGATTCAATGTCATCATCTAAAATCACTCCATAGTCCATAACTTGTTGGTATAGTTTGTATAGTAATTTAGAATCAATTTCATCAGATAGAATTACTCCAACATAATATTTTGAATACGCCTCTTTGATCTCTTCTGCAGTATTTACAAAATCAACTACACAAACATCGTCTTTTCCTTTTTTAGTTCTGTTAAGTCTAGATAACGTTTGAACTGCATTTACGTTTCGTAGTGTTTTATCAACATACATTGTATGCAAGTTTGGCTGATTAAATCCTACTCGGAACTTGTCAGCTACAATTAAAATTCTATATTCTTCTTTTGCAAACTGTTTTGTAATATCAAAGTTTTTTTCTTTATTTAGATTGTTTAGTGAGTATTCAGTGTAATCAACTCCATTTATCGTTACTGTTCCTGAGAATGCAACTAGAGTCTTGATGGGCAGTCCCAGATGTGCAATATAATCATCTAATGCCAGTTTGTATTGTACTGCCTGTTTTCGTTTTTCAGTTACCAGCATTGCTTTTGCTTTTTCACCGATTTGTTTCATTGTGAAATTTTTGAAATGCTCTGCTATGAAATGAGACTTTTTTGAAATATTTTTTGGATCCTCGTTTACCATCTGCATTATTTGTCTGAATGCTTTTTTTGTATCAACTTGTTTTTCACCACTCTTTTGAATTACATCAAAAATTCTTTTAATTGTAGTATAGTTTTTGAGTACATCTAATATGTATCCTTCATCAATTGCTTGCTTCATGGTATATTTGTGAAATGGAACTTTTGTACCATCAGTTAGTTCGGTTCCAAATATTGCCAGGGTTTGGTCTTTTGGAGTTCCACTGAATGCAAAATAACTAATGTTTTGTTTTGCAGTAGCAATTTTTTTGCCAAAATCATCCAGGTCAACTAGGGCATCCATCACTTTTTGTGATGCATCACCGCCCTGGGAGCTTTGAGCCTCATCAACAATTACTGCATAGTGTTTACCACCTAGTTTCTCAATTCTGTCTTTGACATCAAAGAATTTCTGCTGAGTACTGACCAGAATCTTGCTTGAATGCTCCAATTCTGTGCCTAATTGGTTTGAATCCTTGATGTCCGGCACCAATCCCTCAGTATCTTCAAACTGTTTGATTTCATCACGTAATTGATCCACAATTACCGTCCTATCTGAAATCACAACTACTCCATCAAAGATGGAATTACCATCATAGTCTCGAACTGAATGCAATGCATAGGCAAGCCAGGCAATAGAGAAGCTCTTACCACTCCCAGTTGAGTGCTCCACAAGGTATCGATTTCCAGAGCCTTTCTCTTTTGTGTCTAAGATAATTTTGTTTACTACATCCCATTGGTGATACCTTGGAAATATTAAAAATTCATCTTTAATCTTACTTGCATCGTTTGGATCATATTCTATCTGAAGATGAACAAAATTCTGAATTATGTTTAGCAGATTGTCTTTATCCCATATTTCTTTCCAAAGGTATGATGTTGGATATGATTTTTTATCTTCAATGTCTGGCTTGTTAAACGGACGAAACACAGTATCTTGGTTTTGTATCTTTGTAGTCATGGAGATATTATCATAATCTACTGCAAAATGTACAATTGCTCCATTTTTGAATTGAAATACTCGCTCATCAGCATTTCTTTTCATGTATTGTTTTTCTGCATCTTCCATTGTTTGTTTTGAGAATTGATCTTTTATCTCAGCTGTTGCTATTGGAAATCCATTTAGAAATATTACCAAGTCAACTGATTCAGTTGTGATTTGACTGAATCGTAGTTGTCTAATTATTGTAAAAATATTTCTCTGATATAGTTCGTATGCTTTTTTGTTTTTTTTGGATTGTGGTTTTCTGTAAGAGAAGAATAACTTTTTGTCGTTTATTTTGATTCCGTTTCTAATTACATCAATTAATCCTCTCTGATTAATTTGAATAATTGTCGTATCTATGATTTTTACTTTGGTGTCTTCTCCAAAGTCATACTCAATTTCTGCCATTTCATCAGGCTGTGTGTCATTTAAGAATTGAAACAGGATATCTTGATCTAGTCCTGATTTGCTGTCATAATTATCAGATAGTCTAATCTCATAACCTGATTTTTCCAGACTTGTTATAATATCATCTTCAAAGTTTTTTTCTACCATTTTACCTCATAATGAGTTAAAGTGTTGTTTAGAATAGTTATTTTCTGGATAATACAAGATAATTTTGTGGTATTCATGCCTCTGCTACCTGAATTTTTCCAGTTACAGCAGATGAGATTAAAGATTCTCTGAATTCTTTTAATTTTTTAATTTGTAATTCTATTTTGGATATTAGAGAATCTATATTTTTTGTTTTTTTATTTATGTAATTTGCAATACTTTTTTGCTCTTTTAATGGTGGAAAAGAATATGTAAAATTTTCAATTTTTTCTTGAGATAATGCATTAAATGTTGTTCCTTGCTGTGTTAAATTTGTGTAATATTCAAACTGTGATGATGAAAAAATCCAATAAATAAACCCTGTATCAAATTGATTATTTTCAGGTCGAATTACCAATAAATGGCTGTTTAATGTTGCCAATCCAGGTAAATTATCTATTCGTGCTAGTTTTCCAATAGTTCCATCTTTTGTAATTAAGAGATCACCTTTTTGAATTTGAATATGAGGATCTAATGCATATCGTTCTGGTGAAACATGATAACAAGTATCCCAATTAATTACACCATTATCAAAATCGGTACCTGTAATCAAATAGGGTCCTTCATCAAGAAGTTCTCCTGATTTTAAACCTTGCCAGCCAATTCTTCCTTTAACATACGCTGAATATTTTATTTTATTAATATTCCAATATTTTGGAATTTTTCCAATCCATTCTATTCCTGAATCTTTCATTGGAACTGAATCATCAAGTCCTTTAGTGACTGCATGGTTAATTACAATTTGTTTTTGCTCTTTTAATAATTCAATTAGTTTTTGGTTTTTTGATATTTCATCATTTATTTTTGAAGTTTTTCCATCCAGGTATTCTACAATTTGTTTTTGCTCTAAAATTGAGGGTAATAAAATGATAAAATTTTTTATATCTTCA
>Ga0224506_10001075_pt1 | contig 20120 bp, 13 predicted proteins | sample SF_Jan12_sed_USG_2_FD_169108 | JGI IMG/M metagenome (GOLD analysis project Ga0224506, IMG submission 169108) | Sediment microbial communities from San Francisco Bay, California, United States - SF_Jan12_sed_USGS_8_1 | ecosystem: Environmental > Aquatic > Marine > Sediment | place: USA... | reverse complement strand
CTATGTGGATAGATTTTATCCAGTGGGAAAAATTTTACCTCTTTACCAGTTTATCCCGCAGCGTCTTGCGGGTGATTCCCAGTATCCTGGCAGCCTGGGTCTTGTTTCCCCCCACGCTGGCCAGCACAATGCGGATATGCTCGGCCTCCACTTCAGCCAGGCTTCGGTTTGGGCTCACGCCCCGCAGAGCCGAAAACCGCATGAGCGAGGGAAGGTCGGGGATACCGATCACATCGCCTTCAGTCATAATGATGAGTCTCTGGATGATATTTTCCAACTCCCTAACATTTCCAGGCCAGTCATAGCTCTTCAAGACCTGGAGAGCCTCTTCTGAGAAACTGGGTACGGTCTTTCCGAATTCCTTGGCAAATTTCGTGGAAAAATGTTTGATCAGCAGCAAAATGTCCTCCTCTCGCTCTCTCAAAGGAGGTATGTCGATGGTGATGACATTGAGCCGGTAGTAGAGGTCTTCCCGGAATTCGTCCTTGTTCACCAATGTCAGCAAGTCCTTGTTGGTGGCAGCAATGATCCGGATATCCACCTTCTGCGCCTGCCTCGCTCCCACCAGAAAGATATCTTTATCCTGCAAAACGCGCAACAGCTTCACCTGCATCGTCAGGCTTGTCTCGCTGATCTCATCCAGGAATATTGTGCCGCCCTCAGCGGTCTGAAAAAAGCCTGCCCGTGTTTCCACAGCACCGGTGAAGGCGCCCTTAACATATCCGAAAAGCTCGCTCTCAAGAAGCGGCTCCGGGATCCCCCCGCAATTTATAGGTACAAAGGGAGCCGACGCACGCGGGCTCCTGTAATGGATAGCTCTGGCCACGAGCTCTTTCCCCGTCCCACTCTCTCCCGTGATCAGGATGGTCGCCAAACTCGATGCGGCCTTCTCGATGGCCACCAGAACCTTTCGCATGGCCTCAGACTCGCCGATCATGCCATGCCGGGATTCACGGGAAGGCTGGGGCGGCTTCTCGGCCACTTTACGCATATGCAGCTTTTCAAGAACACGGCGTACAGCAGAAAAAAGCTCCTCATCGGTAAAAGGTTTGGCGAGATATTCTTCGGCCCCGGTCTTGACAGCTTCCACCGCGCCTTCGATCGAAGGGTAACCGGTGATCATCATCACTTCGGTGTTCTTGTAATTTTCATGGACATGCCTCACCAGACTCAGGCCATCCACCTCGGGCATTTTCAGGTCCGTGATAACCAGATCGACAGGCATAGATTCCAGAATCTTGATCGCTTCAACAGCCCCGGCCGCAGTCAAGACGTTGTAGCCTTTGGATTCCAGATTCCTCTGCAGCACTTCTAGAGTATCCGGAGAATCGTCCACAACCAGGATCTTTTCTCTCTTTGATGAAGGTTTCATCTCATGACCTCCTGCTTCTCCTACTCAATCAGCAAAGGGAAGTTGGATCTCAAATCTAGTTCCACCCCCTACATGGCTGTCCACATGGATCGTGCCCCCATGAGACGTGACAATACCATGCACCACAGACATGCCCAATCCTGTTCCCTTCCCAACACCTTTGGTGGTAAAAAATGGTATAAAAATCTGCTTAACCACTTTCTCCTCCATGCCCATACCCGTGTCCTCCACGATGAGTAAAACAAACTTTTGGGTGGCTTTGGTCTGAATGGTGATTTGGCCTCCATCAGGCATGGCCTGGATAGCGTTGACGATGATATTGACCAGAACCTGGGTCATTTGGGCAGGGTCAGCCGTTACGTCCGGAAGGTCCTCGGACAGAAGCTGGACCACCTTGATGTTTTCCTTGGCGCATCGAGATTCCAGGAAGTAAAGCCCCTCTTTGATGATCTGGTTTAAGTTCACCGGGGTTTTCTGGGGTGGCATCTGCCTGGCGAAGAGCATAAGTTTCTTGACCACCTCCCTTGCGTGGAGAGAGGCTTTCATAATTTTCTCAATGTCTTTTTTGGCCTGATTAGAGGTATCGGGAGCCTTCTGGATGAGCTGGGCAAAACCTAGAATGCTGCCAATGGGCTCGTTTAATTCATGGGCCACACCTGCCGATAATTGGCCGATTGTGGCCAGCCGATCCGCATGCCGGAGCTGGTCTTGCAGCCTTTCCTTGTCCTTTTCGGTCTGTTTCCGCTCGATGATGAGCGCAATCTCCCGAGCAACCGTATCGATCAGACTCCGTTCCTCTTTCAAAAAAGGCCCCTCGTCCAGCTCGGGCTTTTCCTCCGAATAGAATACTTCCACAGTGCCTCTCTGCTGGCCATCCAAAACAATGTTGGCGGCCTGCCTGTAGCCGCCATCTCGAAAACGAGGAGTCTCATAGAATTGTCCATCCAGTATGATCCTGGCTGAAGCAATATCTGGATAAAGCCAGGCTGGCGGAAGAAGCTCGGCAATGCCCTGCAGAATCCCTTGCAGTGAGATATCTTCCTGCTCTTCCAGTTTAGCAATGCCGTAAAGACAGGTCAATTCCTTGACTCTCTCCCTGAGCTCCACCTGGGCCCTCCGATGTACCAAGGCAATCCCGAGGGTTTGGGCAACGCCTTCGAAAAATTCCACATCCTGATCTGTAAAGGAGCCTTTGGACCGGCCTTTTAGCTGCAATAGGCCGATGTTCTCTTTTTTTATACGAATAGGAATGAGGATAAAAGCTTTGAAATTTCGGCTAGTGATGAGGTGGCCCCCGTCAGAGTTATTTTTCATCATGGGAAGGAGAGGAAGTGTCCTCTCGATATCGCCTGTCCAAAAACTGCCTGAATAGGTGAAACAGGGTAGGGAAGGACTAAACCGTCCAATAAATATATCTCGGCTCAACCGCTCCAGCCATGTGTTTTCCCTCAATTTTGGCATCATCCTGCCAGCTTCATCTTTTTCCATGGGCATGATTTCGAAATGAAAGGGACGGTCCTTGGACTTTATGACCTCACTCCGGTAGAATTTGTCCCTTTCCTTTAACCACATCTCCACAGAATCAGATCCGGAAAAATCCATCAGGATCTTGCAGGCTTCATGCAAAAAGTCCACTCTTAAGAGGCCCTGAAGAGCCAGATGCATGATTTGATAGGAGAGATGACGGATTCTCTCGAAGTCGTTGCGACTTTTTGTTGATGTTTCTGCCTTATCGGCCTTATCCTTTTCCATCTCTTTCATAAATCAATTCTACCATTAACTTTAATCCTTTGGACGAGAATGTCAAGAATCTCCTCCAATTTCTACCATCTGTTCGCTGGCGAACACCGTCTGTTGCCAAAGCGAACACTTTTCTTGTGTGAACACCAAACTTCCTCCTCTATTACACCTGAAATCCGTAATGGCATAATTTTTGCTTCATCATACTGAATGGATGGAGATGAATCATGTCATCTATCTACTTATGGGAAGTGAAGAACATCCCAGAGGGGAGTTATTAAAATGAATAAACTGCTTTGGATTGTGGCACTCATCATTTTTTTGATTCTTTTTTTTCTGAGTTAGGTATGAGCTGGTATGGATATAACAGGAAGTGAAGACACCGGAATTGATCATGTTTAAGAATTATTTGACGGTGGCATTAAGAAACATCATCAAACAAAAAATATATTCAATCATAACAGTCGCAGGGTTGGCCGTCGGTATAACCTGCTGCCTTCTCATCATGCTGTATGTCAGGCAGGAGCTGAGCTACGACACGTTTTACTCTAATGCGGAAAAGGTTTATCGTGTAGGTCATAAAGTCATCCGGCCTCAACATACAAGCATCAGTGCCTCAACGCCTACCCCTCTTGCACCAGTGCTCAAGGAGGAATATCCAGAAATCGAACATATCACCCGGATTTACTTTGACTCTCAAGTTTTATTTGAGTATGGGAACATGCGAATTTACGAGGAGGGGGTGATATACGCAGATCCTGATTTCTTTAATGTTTTTCCTTTCCATCTCCTCAAAGGTGATCCCTCTCACTTGCTAGATACTCCTCAATCTATGGTCATCACAGCAGCGACGGCTGAAAAATATTTTGGTGATAAGGATCCCATAGGAAAAGTCTTTCAGGTTAACAAACAGTACAATTTCATGGTCACAGGAGTTATAAAAGACATTCCGGTGAACTCTCACTATCATTTCGATTTTGTTATCTCTTTTCTTGCAAAAAACGAACAAAACTTTGGCTTGTGGTTAAACCTCTGGACAGGATACACAACCATTTATACCTATGCTGTTTTCCCTGAAAATATAAACATCAAGCAATTTCAGAGCCGAATCGAGGACTTCATCACCCGCCGTGCAGGAAAACGGCCCGACGTCGAGAGAAAAATATTTCTTCAACCCTTAAAAAGCATCTATCTGCATTCTCATCTTGAAGATGAGATCGAAGCGAATAATTTTGTCTCGAACCTGTTCATTCTCTCTACGATCGCATTTCTCATCTTGGTCATCGCCTGTATAAATTACATGAATCTGGCCACAGCCCAATCAGCCAGAAGAGCCAGGGAAGTGGGTATGAGAAAAGTCTTGGGAGCGCAGCGATTCCAGCTCGTAAGGCAGTTCATGGGAGAATCTATTCTTCTCACTCTTTTGGCCATTTTAATTTCGCTTGCGACTGTCGAGTTGCATCTTCCGGTCTTTTCTTCTCTGGTGGGAAAGCCTGTTGACTTCCATTACGGAAAGAATCTACTGTTTCTTGCCGGATTTTTTCTGATAACTTTAATGGTTGGAATCATTTCAAGCATTTATCCGGCAGCCTTCCTTTCCCGGCATCAGCCCATCAAAACATTAAAAGGTATGAAAGAATCGGTTAAAGCCTCCTTCGGGCAGGTCTTTTTTAAGAAATCTTTGGTTGTTGTCCAATTTGTTGTTTCGATTCTGTTGATCATCTGTACCCTTATTATCAACCAACAGTTGAGATATATGAGGAATGCCCATTTGGGTTTTGATAAGGAATACATGATTGTTGTGCCCATCCAGACTGATTCGGGACGAAAGCTGTATGAGTCGATTAAAAATGAGCTTATGACCCATCCTGGAGTGATAGGAGCAACAGCCTGCTTGCGAGCTCCCATTTCGGGGAACGTCATTGTGACGTATGGTCATCCAGAAGGCTCATCAAGGGAGCATGCTTTTCAAGTCTATCACAATTTTGTCGATATGAATTACATCGATAATTTCGGAATCGAGATGATTGCAGGGAGAAAATTCTCTAGAGAACATTCAACAGATTTAAGGGAAGCCTTTATTGTCAACGAGGCCACAGTCCGCAAATCCGGCTTTGCTTCTGCTGAGGAAGCAATTGATAAAAGGTTTCAAACAGGAATGGGTCTACAAGGCACGATCATAGGTGTCATGAGAGATTTTCACATCTCCTCATTCCACAGCGAAATCGAGTCGATGGTCATGAGTTATGATCCAGAATATTTTTGGGAGATGAATGTAAAAATAACATCTGACAATATCCCAGAAATCCTCTCTACGATAGAAAAAACCTTTAATAAGTTTATCCCTGAATATCCGTTCAATTATACATTTTTGGATGAGGATATCAACACACTTTATCAAGAAGAAGAGCAGGCAGGAAAAATCATTCAAACATTTTCCATAATAGCCATTCTGATCGCCTGCTTGGGATTGTTCGGTCTAGCTGCCTTTGCCGCCGAAAACCGTACAAAGGAAATTGGCATCCGAAAAGTACTTGGAGCGACAGTGTCCAACATCATGTTGCTTCTTTCTTCCGAATTCACCAAATGGATCTTGCTGGCCAATATTGTCGCTTGGCCCATTGCTTATTATGTAATAAACAAGTGGCTTCAAGGTTTTGCCTATCGCACAAGCATCAATCTCTGGGCCTTTATCCTAGGTGCCGTTTTTGCTTTTACCATTGCTTTAATCACTGTGAGCTATCAGGCAATCAAATCTGCCTTGTCCAATCCTGTGGAAAGCCTAAGGTATGAATAGGAATAAGGGACGTCCACTTAGGAAACAGTCCCATGTAGCGTGAATAAAAAAGGAGGAATAAAATGAGAGAAGTTGTTCTGCAAATACCAACTTTGGAATCCGAACAAAACATCGACATCGAGGTGAAGATCAACGGGAAAAAAAGGACCATGCACTACAGGGTGGAAATCATAGCGTGGGAAGATTATGACGGAGAAACCGCAGATAAGGTTGATGTGATCAAACGGGTCATAAGGGAATATGACAGGGACTGGCAGTTGATCGAGATCGGGATGCCGACAGACACACATATTCCGATTATGTTTAGAAAACGGCGAGAGATCAAAAGAGAGGAGGCGAATGTTTAGAAATTCGGATGTTATTTTGGATACGGTATGAATAGAATTAATGTGCAATCCACAGTAAAATATCGGAGATCATTCTAAGATTGGAGTATGACATGATAAAAATGAGAGACATCACCAAGTACTACTCGTCAGGTTTTGTCAAAACCTTTGTTCTACGCAACATCAATCTTGATGTAGAAGAAGGGGAGTTTTTAACCATCATGGGCCCCTCCGGGGCAGGAAAGTCCACATTGCTACACATCCTCGGTATGTTGGATACGCCTTCCAGCGGGGAATACCATTTTTACGATAAACCCGCTCACAGGTTGAGCGAGAGGCAGCTTTCTGACCTTCATAAAAACCATATAGGTTTTGTCTTCCAAAGCTACCATCTGATCGATGACCTGACGGTTTATGAAAATCTTGAGACACCGCTTCTCTACAAAAAAGTCAAAGGCTCTGAACGTAAAGGCAAAATTGCTGATATGCTCGATAGGTTCCATATGGTTGCTAAAAAAAATCTCTTCCCCAACCAGCTATCCGGTGGACAACAGCAAAAAGTCGCTGTAGCCAGAGCGGTGATTATTGACCCAAAACTCATACTCGCTGACGAGCCAACAGGGAATTTGAACACCAAGGAAGGCGAGGAGGTTATGGAGCTTTTGAAGGAGCTGAATGAAAACGGAACGACTATCATTCAGGTCACCCACTCAGAAAAAAATGCCTCCTACGGCCGGCGAATCATCAACCTGCTCGATGGATGGGTAGTGGATGAGCCTTAGTCTGAAAACACTGTTCTTTCGGAGGATAAAAATGTTTAAAAAGATGAAAATTGTGAATCTACTCTTCATTCCAGTACTAGTTTCACTGATGTGGGGACAACAAACGGAGAAGCAACTCTCTTTGACTGATTGTATCCTAGGTGCCTTGAAAAACAACCTTGGCTTGGCTGTGGAAGTTTATAATCCCCAGCTTGCTGATATATCTATTACTCAGGCAAAAGAAAAGTTTTTTCCCAACTTATACTTCGGATTAAACAGGCAAGAAACCAATGAGCCCTCCTTTTCCTGGATAGATGCTGAGGACCAAGTTACAGAGCAATTCAATGATTATTACGGCCAACTCATACAAGAAATACCCACAGGCGGAAATTTTTCTATCTCCTTGTATTCGTACGAAATAGAAACAACGAGAAGATTCCAGACCATCAACCCGCGGTATGGAAGCCAGATACGTTTTAATTTCACCCAACCCTTTCTGAAAGACTTTGGATTCAAGGTGAGTCGAAGGGAAATCATTATTGCCACGAATAATACGGCAATATCTGAGAGCAGACTGAGGCAAACCCTGTTGGATACGATTTACAATGTCGAGGAAGCATACTGGTATTATGTCGGCAGCATTGAAAACTATAAGGTCATGCAGCAATCCTTGAAACTTGCACAAGATCTGCTGGCGAAAAACAAGAGAGAGGTGGAGGTGGGCATGCTTGCACCCATTGAAGTTTTGAGCGCTGAGTCCGAAGTGGCTAGACGAGAGGCTGACATTCTTCAAGCGGAGAGTTTGATTAGTAGCACCGAGGACCGGCTGAAAACCATCCTGAACCTTGCAGCCGAAGAGGATATCAACATGACGAAAATTATTCCTACAGATACACCGACATACGAAGAAAGAGAAGTCAGTCTGGAAGAGGCGTTGGCAATAGGATTACAGAACAGACCTGACTTAGAGGCATTCCGGATCGATCTGAAGAATAAAGACCTGGACTTGAGTTTTGCTAAAAATCAACTCCTGCCAGAGTTGAATTTACAAGCTTCCTACTGGAGTTCTGGTGTATCAGGAACTCAGATACTTTATGAGGGTGATGATCCCATTTATGGAGATGTTATCGGAGAGATTCCGGGGAAAACTTCAGATTCTCTGAGAGATGCACTCAAGTTCAAATACAAGAATTGGACAATTGCCCTAACCCTTTCCATCCCGATAACGTCGGTAATCACCCGTGCGCAATATGCTCAAGCTAAGGTCAGCCTTGAGCAGGCACAGGTAAGTCTAAAGAATCAAGAACAGCAGGCCTTTTTAGAGATAAGGAACGCGATAAGAGATGTGCAGACCAATTATAAACGCGTTCATGCCTATAAAGTTGCCAGGGAACTAGCAGAGGAAAAGCTGGAAGCCGAGGAGAAAAAGCTTAAAGTGGGGCTCGCCACAAACTACGAGGTTCTGCTACACCAAAGAGATCTTGCCGATGCGCGGAGCGCTGAACTCAGAGCCGTCATCGATTACAATCTCTCTTTGGCAGCTTTGGATAGAGCCCAGGGTACAACCCTGAAAAAGAAAAATATTAAACTGACTGATATCTGGTCCTCAGCAAAATAGTTTATACATTTTGATTCAGTCTTTTTGCCCAAAAACTAAATCCTATCTCAATGTGTTGAACCTATAATTTCTATATTTTTGCTTTATATGAAATTCTAACATATAATATCCGAAACTTTTCCTGTGAGGTCAAACATGAAGAAATTTAAAAATTTTTTCGTTGAAGACATTCCCCGCCGGAAATTTCTCCAGATGAGCTTGAAAGGAGGAGTAGCTATTGCTGCGACGCCTTCCCTTATGATGCATCTGCTCTCGTGTAAAAAGCAAGAGAGTCTAAGCACAGAGATGAAGCTGGATCCTGATCTTTTTAACAGAACGATCCGAAAAGCTCTGGAGAAGGGAGGGGAATTCGCCGAAGTTTATGTGGAAAATCGGATTTCTCGGAACATCATCATGGAGGAGTCCAAATTCAAAAGCGCTGTCTTTGGCATTAGCCAAGGAGCAGGAGTGAGAATTATTTCTGGTGATAAAACAGGATTTGCCTATACAGACGATATTTCAGAAGAAAACCTATTAAAAGCGGCAGAGGTAGCCTCCTATGTTGCTCTGGGCGCAAAGAAAATCGAGCCTGTTGATGTAAAGGAACAGAGCAGGGATTCATTTATCACGATCAAGCTTCCTCTTGAAGACATTGCCGACGAGGGACGGCTGGAAGTCATGCAGAGGGCAAACCAGGCCGCATTGGATTACGATCCGAGGATAAAGATGGCTTCTATCAGCTATTATGATGAGATAAGAGGAAGAACGATTGCCAACAGTGAAGGGCTCTTGCTCAGCGATGAATTGCCCTTGCTGTTTTTTATCGTCGAAACGCTGGGAGTAGGGGAGAACACTCGTCACATGGGGCGAGAAAGACTGAGCAAACATTCGGGATTTGAGATGTTTGATACGGTCACTCCCGAAGAGGTTGCCCGAACATGTGCTCGAGAGTCCATCGTCATGCTCGAAGCAAAAGATTGTCCGGCAGGAAAGATGGATGTGGTCATGCAAAACGGTTGGGGAGGAGTTCTTGTCCATGAAGCTGTAGGCCATCCTCTGGAGGGAGACAGCATCGCCAAAAAAATTGGTGTCTTCACCGGAAAACTGGGACAAAAAGTCGCCAGCGATGTCTTCACCATGGTGGATGACGGATCTTTGCCCAATTTCAGAGGAACCACAAATTTTGATGATGAGGGCACGCAGATGAAAAGAAATGTTTTGATCAGAAATGGTGTGCTGGAGAAATACATGACAGATATACTATCAGCCAAGCAGTTGGGCATGGAGCGTACGGGGAATGGTCGACGAGAAAGCTTCCGCTATCTCCCCATTCCACGTATGACAAATACGTTTATCGACAAGGGAAAAGATAAATCTGAGGATATTCTCTCTTCCACAAAGAGGGGCATCTATGTGCAGAGTCTTAGCGGTGGGAGTGTCAACTCGACGACAGGTGTGTTCAACTTTACATGCCGTGAGGCCTATCTGGTCGAGAACGGGAAGAAGACAACTCCGGTCAGAGGAGCCACTCTTATTGGAAACTGTTTGGATATCATTTCCAATATCGATGCAGTTGGTGATGACTTGGCTTTTGGCCCTGGAATCTGTGGAAAGGGGCAAAGCGCTGAAGTCTCGGCCGGTCAACCCACTGTCAGAATTCGGGGCATAAATGTGGGTGGAAGTCGAGCCAGAAGATAGGGAAGAGATGGAAGGAGATCATCATGGATTATAAAGCTTTATCCGAGCAATTAGTAAAAAAATGTATGGATAGGGGAGCGGATCAGGCAGAGGTCTATCTTGAGAACGGGCGCAATATGCGTATCCAAGTCCGTAACCAAGAAATTGAAACCGTGCAGCAAGCCGCAACCCACGGAGTCGGTTTCAGGGTTTTTGTCGGAGGAAGAATGGCCTTTGCAAGTTGTAATGAATTCTCAGAAGATGCCCTTGGTAAAACCATAGAGAGCGCCATTGGATTCGCGAAAAACACCACTCCGGATGAGAACAATGTTCTCCCTGATGATAAAGGCTTCACAGACGTTATGGGTCTGTACGATCCTCAAATTAGCCAGATTCCTATGGATCAGAAGATCGAATTGGCCAAGAAAGTCGAAAAACTAGCCATGGAGGATTCGCGTATCACAAAGAGTGCTGGTGCAAGGTATTCGGAGGGAGAAGGGGAAACCTTCCTTGCCAATTCAAACGGCCTGTTAAAAACGTATAAGGAATCCGCCTGTTCCTTCGGTGTCTCTGTGGTGGCTGAGAAGGGAGAGCAGAAGTCTTCAGGAAGCGAGTCCTGTTCAAGGCGATCTTTTAGTGATTTTGAACCTGTTGAGAAAATTGCTGAGAAGGCAGCCAGAGATGCTTATGAAATGCTTGATTCACAGATGGTCAAGACACAGAAAGCAGCCGTGATCTTTGATCCTGATGTGGCACGTGCGATCCTGGGTGGTATTCTGGCAGGCGTGAACGGGGAGCGTGTCCTTCAGGGCGCAAGTTTCCTGGCGGATAAGTTGGATCAGGAGATAGCCTCTGAACTGGTTACGCTTGTTGATGATGGAATCCGTCCGAAAGGTCTAGGGAGTAAACCCTTTGATGGAGAAGGAGTTCCAACACAAAGAAGAGTAATCTTAGATAAAGGCGTGTTGAAAGGTTTTATATATAACACCATCGTGGCGAAAAGAGCCGGTATCAAGAGCACAGGAAATGCTTCACGAGGTGGATTCACGAGTCTCCCAGGAATTGGTGCTCACAATTTCTACATGGAAGCCGGAAGGAGCACACCTGAAGACATCATCAAGGCAACAAAAAAGGGGCTGTATCTGAAGAACGTCACAGGGTACGGAATAATTCCGGTGAATGGGAACTTCAGCGGCGGAGCTTCCGGTTTCTGGATCGAAGACGGAAAGTTTGCTTTTCCAGTGAAAGGATTGACCATCGCGGGAACGGCTTTCAAGATGTTGAAGGATATCGATATGGTTGCGAATAACCTGGACTTGAACCGAAGCTTCACAGGTCCGACTTTCAGGATCAAGTCCTTACAAATCGGAGGCGAATAAGACTCCCTAACTCACAGCAAGATTTTTGACCATTTTTTCGATGTGTATAACTACGAGCAATATAACTATGCTTTATACGACTAAAATTTAACGCTGAGGAGCGTTTCATGAAAAGAAAAAGATTTAAGTCGTTTTCCTTCCCGTGTTGTCTATTTATTTTTGCTCTTATCAGTGTTTCTTGTCGTCCACCTGAAAGCTCTTCGATCGTCGAGCAGACAGAAACCATTCTGACCTATCCCTTCTCTGAACCTGACCCGGTCCCTATCCTGACACGATCAAGCTTATGGGGGAGGGGAGCACGTCTCTATCCCTATTACTTCTTCGATAGATTCAGCAAGACAGCCGTAGAGAGAGATTGGAAAGTCATACGAATGGAGAATCCCTATATTCAGGTCTCTATTCTTCCAGAGGTGGGAGGAAAAATTTGGGGAGCTTCGGAAAAAACCACTGGAAATGAATTCATCTACACAAACCATGTGATGAAATTTAGAGAAATTGCTTTGCGCGGTCCATGGACCTCAGGCGGGATAGAATTCAATTTTGGCATTGTGGGACACGCCCCTTCCACTGCATCTCCAGTTGACTACATGATCAGGCAGAATCCAGATGGGAGCGTGAGCTGTGTGGTCGGCACGATGGATTTGCCTTCTCGCACACGCTGGAGTGTAACCATCCACCTTCCAAAGGATAAAGCCTATTTCGAGACCAAAGCTTTCTGGTACAATCCTTCACCCTTCCATCAATCTTATTATTCATGGATGAATGCAGCCGTGAAAGCGACAGAGGACCTTCAGTATGTGTTTCCCGGAGTTCACCATATCGGACACAACTATTCTGTGCCTTTGAGACCGTGGCCTGTGGATGAGGAAGGTCGGGACCTTTCCTGGTATAGGAACAACAATTTCGGCTCTTCTAAGAGTTATTTTACTGTCGGTGAATATGAGAATTTTTTTGGAGGGTACTGGCACGATTCTCGATTTGGGTTTGGACACTGGGCTTTATACGATGACATGCCCGGGCATAAGATTTGGATCTGGGGGCACTCACGTCAGGGAATGATCTGGGAAGAGCTTCTCACCGACTCAGATGGTCAGTACAGCGAGCCCCAGGCAGGGCGACACTTCAACCAGAGTGACCACAGCCTGTTCATCCCCTATACAGCCGATAGTTGGAGAGAGGTTTGGTTCCCTTACAAAGACATAGGTCCCATGGTGAAAGCATCTCCTAAGGGAGTATTGAATGTCACTCAAGATAAAGAAACGATTAAATTAGGGCTCTTTCCTCTGGATAAAATAGATGATGATCTCGTCGTAACATATGGAGGAAAAGAAATCTATCGTGAACCTCTCAGCTTGACTCCAGCCGAAGTGTATGTAAAGGAAATCCGTCAGAACCTCTTTGATGATCAGACCGTTGAAGTCCGTGTTAGCGACAAGCTGGCTTATTCCAGCGATCCAAAAGTCAATGATTTGAAACGTCCGATCCGGTTTCATCCTTTCGATGAGACAACAGCCGAAGGACTTTTTCTATCCGCCATACGTCATGAGCAAGAAAGAAATTATTACAAGGCGTTGGAGATGTATCTGAACTGTCTGGACAAAGAGCCCCTCCATACACGGGCGTTGTGCAGAGTGGCTGAGCTTTACTGCCGCAGAGGGGAATACGAAACAGCCCGATTCTATGCGCACAGGGCTTTGTTGAACGAAATGTACGAGCCAGAGGCCAACTTTGTCTATGGGATCATTTGCCGCAGATTGGGTGACTTCATGGATGCAAAGGAGAGCCTAGGTTGGGCCTCCCGCTCTCTTGAGTATCGTTCGAGCGCTTATGCTCAGATGGCAGAGATCTATTTTCTGGAAAGTCATTATGACCTCGCTTTGGAATACATTAAGTGGGCGCTAAATTATAATAGAGACAATATCAACCCCTTGCTCCTTAAAGCCACAATCCACAGAATGAAGAAAGAACCGATTCAGGCTGGGGAAGCGCTCCAGAGAATCCATGAGCTCGAACCTCTCAATCACCTCGTTAGGTATGAGCGCTACCTTCTGGATCCAAGCCCGGATAGACTGGACGTTTTCAAGTCCATGGTACGCAATGAGCTCCCAAACGAGACCTATATCGAGATGGCTCTTCATTATATCAAACTGGGTCTGAACGAACCGGGAATTCAGCTATTCGAGTTTGCCTCTGACTATCCCACTGCCTGTTATTGGTTGGGTTATCTGTTGAAAGAAAGTAATCAAGAGAAAAGCCAGACGTATCTCAAGAAGGCTCAGGCCATATCTCCCTGGCTGGTTTTCCCTTTCCGTGAAGAATCGATTCCAGTGTTCGAATGGGCATCTCAGGAGGAACCTGAAGATTGGAAATCAAAATATTATCTTGCCTTGATCTTCTGGAGCAAAGGGAGGGTGGAAGAGGCCAGAGGTCTCTTCGATTCCTGTGGCCAGCCAGATTTTGCGCCTTTCTATCTTGCCCGCGGTCATTTTTATAAGAGTGTCGACCTTGCCTTATCGCTACAGGATTTTGAAACCGCTGTCAATGTCGATAAGAGGTATTGGAAAACTTGGCATACTCTGATTGATTTTTACAATCAACTGGGAATGTCTGAAAAGGCCTTGGAATCGGCTCTACAAGCATCCGAACATTTTCCGAAAGAAGATTTCATTCAAGTTGACCTGGTTCGTGCTCTAATGGGAAATGAACGGTATGCTGAGGCAGCCGAGATCCTTAGTGGGTTGGAGATACTCCCATATGAGGGGGCAAGTGACATACACAATCTTTTTGTTCTCTGTCATGTGAATTTAAGCCTCGAAAACATAGGTAAACGAGACTATGAACAGGCCATCAAAGATCTGGAGCTTGCCAAGACCTATCCGGAGAATTTGGGCACAGGTCGACCTTACGAACCGGACCAAAGAATGCAGGATTATCTCCTGGCGGTCTGTTATGAGAGATTGAGAGAAAAGGACAGAGCAGAAGAAATCAGAAAGGCTATTAATGATTTTACTCAAGAACATCTTACTGAGGATCTCCTAAATCACTATTTTGGGGGACTCGTCCTCCTAGAGTCTGGACAACGGAGAGAAGGCAGAGCTTTGATGAGAAAGGCGAAACTTCCTGAAGAGTTACAGCGAAAAATTCGATCCATCGTCCGATAGCCTGAATTATTCATTTTTCTCTTGCGATTAGTTCTCAAAATGCGATAAATTCCTGGTATGACGGAAATTCAGCCAAAACCGAAAAATCTGTGTAAAAGGATCGACCTTAAAATCCCTCTCATCGGTTTCTACGATGCGCCTGACCCTGAATCCTTCGAGCCGCTTATTCGCCCGAATCCAGGCGAGTGTGTTTTCGCTTTCTATGAAAAATGGGCCGACGGAGTAACTCTCCATATCACGAAGGATCATTATGGGTGTGGAGGGGCAGGACGATGGATGTGTGGCATAGAAATACGGTCCAGGGAAGAATTCATAAAGTTTTTGGCAGATGACGAAGGACTCAAGGCATCCCACAAGCTGATGGAGAGGTGGATCGATACCGGAAGACCATACCAATCTGCCCATCATAATATTCTCATCGGTCCACTCAAAGAAGACCAGTGGGAATATGCTAAAAGCGTCACTTTTTTCGTTAATCCAGACCAGTTGAGCACACTGATGATAGGTGCTCAGTATAATAGTGCTCCGGAAGATCCTCCACCAGTCATAGCTCCATTCGGATCAGGGTGCATGCTTCTCCTTCCCTTTAAAGACCTGACCATTCCTCAAGCTTCTATTGGTTCCACTGACATTGCCATGCGTCAACATCTTCCTCCCGATATCCTGGCTTTCACCGTGACAAAACCTATGTTCAATCAGCTTTGTGAGTTGGATGAACGGAGTTTTCTGTACAAACCTTTCCTGAAGAGACTGAGGAAATCCAGAGGTTTGCCCGATCTTTGAAAGAGACTCGTTTCCCACAAAATACATAAGACCGGCCGTCTGACTAAGAATCAGAAGGTCGTAGGTTCGAATCCTGCCGGGCATACCAGGGAAAAAACCTCTTTTTTCAATAACTTACTCTATTTTAGACTTTCAATTCTAGTATCATAATTTCAACGCTTTTCAACAATTTTTGTGTAATATTTGTGAAATGGAGTCAGTAAAGAAATCTGCCTTCATGTAGGGCACATGACTCTAGATCATGGAATCGGGGTCACGAATCCCTGCTTCCCAGCCACTCTTATTTTCAGTCCTACCCCTCGAAAATCAAGCATTTACAAACGAACCGTCAAAACCGTAACCGCAGGCAATATGTAGCGTTTGAAGGCAAAAAGTGTTGCATGAGTGTGACATGGGGAGAGGTCTAAGCTAGGAGTAAAATGAAGGAGCAAAATCTCGCTTAAGGGTGTGTCCAAATCATTCGACGACATACACCTTTTAAATATTATCGGCAAAACAAACAATAAGGAGAGAAATCCGGGATAGCCAATTTTCTTAAATGCTCGCCACCATCCAACAATTATGAATATTATGACCAAAGCAAGAAAAGGTTGGTGATAAAAAAAAGCTACAGGATTCCACAAAATAGATATTGTATCCATTTATCACAGATTACAGCAAACATGGCTGGCTAATAAAGAAATATCCATTCAATGAATTTTGACTCTTTGGATATGAAATTTATTAAAAAAGGCTTTTTAGATAGGAGATATTGCGGTCCAATAATTCTTTAGGACTCAGCTTGCCATGGCCGGGAACGACCACATCGATTTCAAGTTTTTTGAGCCGTTCAAGGTGAGAGATCCAGAGCCTCCATTCTTTCTGACCTCCGAATCGTGTGTTCGGAGGCATCCCTTCGTAGATTGCATCCCCGCCAAACAGTGTTCGTGATTTTGGATGATAGACCACAATCTCGTCGTCCATGTGACCGGGCGTAAAAAGCAAGTGAATTTCATCGCCGTCAATATTCAGATCAGTATCTTTCTCAATCACTTGATCCGGAGCCGTGAGCAAGACATCTCCGTATATTCTGTCTCCCTCCTCGAGACTCAACCCATCCATTTTTATGATGAATTGTTTATAGAAGCCGTTATCATCCTTAAGCTCCTCTTCTACCCCAATGTGGGCAATAAACTTGGATCCTCTATCCTTGAAAACACGCATTCCGAAAACATGGTCAGAATGATGGTGGGTGAGGATCAAGTAGAGATTTTCGTTCCGTCCGGCTCGTTCAGCGGCAGTCTTCCAGAGGAATTCGCCTGAGGCGATATTCATACCTGAGTCAATAAAAATGGTGCTTTTTTCCGTGAAGATGATTCCTGCGTTCACGCCAGCTTTTTTCCCCCTAGAATAAAAAAGATCAGTAATGGCATAGACATCTTTTGTTATTTTATGAACTTGGGGGTATCCCACTAATCCTGATTGCTGGCTGGTTTGTTCATCCACGTGTCTTCTTCCCCATTTATCATAAAAAACCGTTTCAGAAAGGGGCTTTCTCACTCGATGGAGAGGATCTTGAGCTGGGTAACCGAGGGCGATGACCGTCATCAGCTTGGTTTCATCAGGAGCATTAGGGAGCTGTTTGATTTCGGAATTGACCAAAAGAACCAGGATTTTGAAAGCTGACAGATCATACTCCAGCGTGCGTCCGGAGTCTTCCCACCATACTTGACCACTCAGAGAAGATGGGAAAACAAGAGAGATGGATAATAACAAGAAAAGAGAAGAAGCTTTGAATTTCTTATGAGTCATCTTCCGCCTCCGGTTGTATTTCATTAGTGTTTTCTTCTTTCTTTCCGGTTTAATGAATTCTGGGTATAAAATCCTTTGAAAATTCATCCAAGAAAGATCGGACAGGGGAAGAGGCAACAGATCCGTATCTGTACTGCTTGGTCGTCAGGATAACCATGATTTTTTTCTTCTCCTGGTTCCACTGCGCAACCTGGTAGATGCCTTTTCCGGTAAAGAATTGCCTCTCATTTTCGTTCTCTGGCTCTATGAACTGGCAGGATCCCCAGATTCTGGTGATTTTCTTGTCATCGACTTTGAAATTCTCCATTCCGGAATTCTGAATGCTCTCCACATCTGTGTATGATTTGATCTCGTTGATGAGACTTTCCATTAGTTTTTGCTGGATGCCCATAACCTGCTCTTCGTCCTGGGATTCGTCCATTTGAGTCCATTTCAGGGTCACCTTTATTCCCCGGTCAGAGCAGAGCCCCAGCAAAGACCCCATTTTCCGGTTCCTTATTCCGTCATATTCAGGGAAAGGGACGTAATAAGGGCTTTCAAACATAAACCACTTTTCCGGATAATAGAAAGAAAATCCGTATTTTTCGGATTCGTATTTATTGGTTAGATCGGGAAAGTGCTCTGTCTGAGCTCCTGAATGGCATTGGATGGTCTTGGCTGAACGCATCTCTGTCTCGAATTCATGTTTGGGAGTTTTTACTCGAATGTTATAGTTTGTGTCAGCGATGAATTCCCGACCGCTTTCAGGACAATTCCAGATGATGTACCGGCTATAGAACATTTTATTCGTTCCGTATGCCTCGACCCAAACTGCGTCATGGCCGGCCATTTTGGTTCTTCCCTCTTTCCCTGAGAATTCAAAGGGAACTCCCCACATCTTGAGCATTCTCTCTTTGACGTAATCGACAGTGATCTCTTCGACCTGTATCGGACCCCAGTGGATGAGATACATCAACCATTTTATATCCGCGAAGGTGATTTCTCCTTTTTCTTCAGTTCCTTTGGCATCCTCGTCCCTCCACTGCCAGCCGATGTCTTCGAGTTTAAGCTCCAAACCTGATTTTTCCTTGATCAGAGAGACAAGGTCTTCCACTTTCTGTGGCTGCTGTTGAGATTCCAGATAGGAAGCTGCAAGAAGCAGCGATGTGAGTAATACAATACAGATCTTGAACCGAAATTTACTTTTTTCGTCTTTTTGAGCTAAAGCCATGATTCCCTCTCTTTTTTCACTCGGTTTTTTTTCAGATTTTAAACAATTAAAACCATATAATTGGGCTTTGCTCCCTTTGCAGTGATAAAGCATAACTACCTTTTCGAGCGAGACCGGCTCTCTTTGTGTCCCCCTCTCAACTTCTCTCTTTATCTTTATATGCAAATGAAATCCCAAGAGTCACTGCGGCGAAAACAATCAGAATTATTCCGAAGAAAACCGGATTCTCTTTCTGATAGACCGCTCTCAACCAGCCCATTCCCCAATCATAGGCAAGCCCCACGATACACAGAAGAATCCCTGCAAGTGCCATCTTCCAGCCGTATCCGGCAAAAAGCTCCTTTGTTTTCATCCAGAGCTGCTGGACTCTTTTCCTCCCAAGGAGGCAGGCTATAAGGGAAAGAATGGCCAGCAGGGCAATGAAAAGATAGGCCCCTTTTTTATTCCTGTTGATATACACTATAAGCGGATAATCCGACCAGAAATTACCCATAAAGTGAATCACGGCTACAGAGACTAGGCTGCCCGTCAAGTAATAGGCAATCCCAAAGCTTATTGCACTAATCAAAGCACTCAAGGCAAGAAGTATCCCCCACTTTTCCCAGTCCGGGCGGTTAAAAAAATGCCCGAGACCGAATACAATGGCTGTGAAGAAGAATCCTGTTGCGGGCGAAATCTTTCTCGAAAAAAGCGTTTGAACGTAGCCGCGCCAAAAAACCTCCTCCCAGAAAGCAGCTCCAAGGGTTGAGAGGGCCATGAATAGAAATGATAGGAATATAAATAAAAGTGGAAATGACGAAGTCAGTAACGAGTTGTAAAAATCAGTTCCTGCTGCCAGTTCTGCACGCCCCGGAAAAATAACGATCGTCAGCGGAAGCCTTATAAGATAGAACAAACAGAATATGATCACTCCCAACCAGATATCTTTTCCCCAGCTTTCATGAATTCTGTAACCGAGATCTCTCAGAGTCCATCTTCCCTTTGCTCTGCGGACACCCCAAACGACCAGCGTTATTAGAAAACAGAGGATAAACCATTTGAGAGAAGAGAAAACTCTCTCTGAAAGAATTGAATGGTACTTTTCCCTGCCCAGGATTTCTGGGGGAATCTTGGCAAAAAATAAATGAAAGAGGCCGATGATTATGAACACTATCGAGTAGAGCCCGAGAAATTCCAGAAGGTGAAAAACTGCTTTTTTATTGAGGTTGGCACCCACCATCTCCCTCCTTATTGTTTAAGATGTATTCTGCTCAATAAGAAACCCAACCATTATACATTAGCGGGCTCAATGCATCCTCGCCGTCAGACTTCGTCATATTCCGTCAAAGAGCAATTAAAACCATATAATATCTTAAAATATACATACATTAATCGCAAATAACATGCCAATTTCATCTTCCTGGGGTTTTCTAACACTTATGAAACATACATGTATCATTAATTAACAATTAATGTCCTTACTCGAACAGAAATAAATATTCCCCATATCAACTTTATGAAAGAGAATAGCCAAGATTCCGTTGCTT